>Ga0316204_10005435_pt1 | contig 21012 bp, 17 predicted proteins | sample 6monrhotite_MG_2_FD_205661 | JGI IMG/M metagenome (GOLD analysis project Ga0316204, IMG submission 205661) | Microbial mat bacterial communities from mineral coupon in-situ incubated in ocean water Damariscotta River, Maine, United States -... | ecosystem: Environmental > Aquatic > Marine >... | reverse complement strand
CCTCGTTATTTCTGCTTTCGGCTGTGAGTTCAACTGGTCGACGCAACACTGTATCTTTATAACAAAAAGATGGAGTGTTATCTATGACTTATCGAACACGAATAAATTATTCACCTAAACAACTAACAGATATGTGGGATCGCTGGCAACGCGGTGAATCACTTAGTTCAATCGGCCGTTTATTTGGCCGTGAATCTTCTTCTGTTTTCGGTATTTTATCGAAAACAGGCGGTATTAGACCGGCACCTCGAAAAAGATCCTGTATCGCATTAACTCTATCAGAGCGTGAAGAAATTTCCCGAGGTCTTGTTGTCGGAGATTCAATCCGAGAAATTGCAGAAACATTAAATCGTTCACCATCAACAATTAGCCGTGAAATAAATCGTAATGGCGGCTATGATAATTATCGTGCAACGCAAGCAGAACAAGCGGCTTGGGATCGCGCACATCGTCCAAAAAAATGTAAACTAGCTTGTCACCCAATGTTAAAGCATAGGGTTGCAACAAAATTAAAACGAAATTGGTCACCAGAACAAATTGCAGGTTGGTTAAAAACAACCTATCCAAATCAAGAGCACAGTCAGGTGTCACACGAAACAATATATAAAAGCCTTTTCATTCAAGCACGTGGAGCCCTTAAAAAAGAGCTTCAACTGTACCTTCGTTCTCAACGTGCGATACGTCGTTCTAAACAACACAGTATTAAAAAGATGGATCTCGGAAAGATAAAAAATGTGGTATCAATTAGTGAGCGACCTGCATCAGTTGAAGATCGTGCTGTACCAGGTCATTGGGAAGGAGATTTAATATCAGGTTCAAACAACACTCACATTGCTACGTTAGTAGAACGACATAGTCGCTATGTCATGCTGGTGAAGTTAAAAGGCAAAGATAGCAATACCGTAATTTCTGCACTTATAAAACAAGCCAACAAGTTACCGACGGAACTTTATAAATCATTAACATGGGATCGTGGCACAGAAATGGCTGACCATCAGCGCTTTACTTTAGAAACAAATATTGATGTTTACTTTTGTGACCCACAAAGTCCATGGCAACGTGGTTCAAATGAAAATACAAATCGTTTGTTACGACAATATTTTCCTAAAGGAACAGATTTATCTGTACACTCACAGGCAACGTTGAATAAAGTAGCTCGCCAATTAAATGAACGACCACGTAAGACGTTAAAGTTTAAAACACCAGCAGAGAGATTTAATGCATGTGTTGCGTTGACCGGTTGAATTCACAGTCGCAAGATGCCATTAATACAAAATGATTTACTTTGCGTTCTCTGCGCCTTTGCGAACTTTGCGTTAAAAATCAGAGTAACGTAAAACTCAACTTCGTTAGCTAACCTTGCTCAGCATTTCTTCTGCATGCGATAAGGTTTGGTCGGTGATTTCAATTCCACCCATCATGCGCGCGAGTTCTTTAACGCGTAATGGTTTATCGAGATAATTTATCTGGCTAATAGTATTGGCAGAGTCTGATTGTTTACTAACTTGTAAGTGATGATCACCCAGTGCGGCGACTTGGGCTAAATGCGTTACGCAGATAACTTGGCGGTGTCCTGCAAGTTCTTTTAATTTACGCCCAACAATTTCTGCGACTCTTCCACCTATACCAACATCGACTTCATCAAAAATTAAAGTGGGTATACGTGTGGCTTGTGCAGCAATGACTTGGATAGCTAAACTGATGCGCGATATTTCACCACCTGATGCGACTTTAGTCAGTGACTTAGCCGGTTGGCCAGGATTAGCGCCAACCAGAAACTCAATTTGTTCTGCGCCATTGGGATGAAATTTATCTTCACTCAGGGGATTTAAAGCAACATCAAAACGTCCGCCTTCCATGCCGAGCTCTTGCATGTTCTCTGTAACAAGAGACGATAACGTTTTCGCAGCAGCGATACGGCTTTTACTTAATGCGCTTGCCGCTTTCTTATAAGCGTTGGCCGCAAGATTAATATTTTCTTGCAAGCTTTCTAAATGCACATCGGCATTTTCAATCGAATCTAATTCAGCCATTTGTTGTTCGAGTAATCTCGGCAACTCATCTGGGTTAACTTGATGTTTTCTTGATAAGGTATGAATGCTACTAATACGTTCATCGAGGTAATTTAACCGTTCAGGATCGAGTTCAAGTTGATCAACGTATTGGTGAAGCTCACTACTGGCTTCATTGAGTTGAATCATCGCACTGTCGAGCAAGCTGGCAATCTCATTAAGCTTGTTATCTTTTTTGCCTTGCTGTTGTAGTTCTGAAGTAAAGTGGTTGAGTTGTTGTGTTATCGAGCCGTTATCACTTTCTTCTAAAGCGTTTAATGTTTGTTCAGTGGTTTGTAGTAATACAGTGGCGTTTGATAAACGTTTATGTTCTTTATCTAACTGTTCTGATTCACCAGTTTGTAAATTTAGAGTTTCAAGCTCATTGACTTGGTAACGCAATAAATCAAGTCGATGATCTTGCTCATTTTTAGCTGAGCTTAATGACTTATATTCATTATTGAGTTTGTTCCATTGTTTGAAGTATTGTGAAACATCAGTGACTAAGTTGGCATGATTGGCATAATCATCAAGTAGTTGTTGTTGTACATCTGTTTTCATTAAAGACTGATGTTCATGTTGGCCATGAAGATCAACCAACATTTCAGCAAGCTCTTTTAGTTGCTGTACTGTTGCGGGCTTACCATTAATGAATGCTTTGGACGGGCCTTTCAGGCTGACTGTTCTACGAATGATGCATTCAGACTCACTATCGAGTTCATGTTCATTTAGCCACTGTTGTGCATTTACTGAATGACTTGTATCAAACGTTACACTGATTTCAGCACGTGATTCGCCGTGGCGAATGACTGAACTATCTGCACGGTCACCAAGGGCTAAACCTAAGGCATCTAATAAGATTGATTTACCTGCACCGGTTTCACCGGTTAACACTGACAGCCCCGATTCGAGTTCAATGTCGAGCGCCTCTACGATAGCAAAATTCCAAATGTGAATGTGAGTTAGCATAAGTTCGTTACTATTATCATTTTAGAAAGGGAATATTACCGCAGAGGCGAAAAGGACGCGATGAAAAAATCTTAGCGTTCTCTGCGTCTCACTCTTTTAGTCAATTAAAAATGTTCGCCCCAGTGCAATTTCGCCCGGAGTATTTCATAGTGGTTATGTTTTCTTGGATGAATCAGTCGAACCACTTTTTCTTTTTTCTTAATCGAGACTGTATCACCAGAGACAACACCTAAATTAATTTGTCCGTCACAAGTGACTTGCGCGTGTGAATTTTGATTTTCTTTAACGATAATCTCAATTTTACTATCACCACCAATAACAATGGGGCGGTAACTCATGGTATGCGGACAGATAGGTACAAGCACCATTGCGTCCATATCCGGTTCTAAAATGGGGCCACCACCTGATAAGGCATAAGCCGTTGAACCTGTTGGTGTGGATACAATTAAACCGTCAGAACGCATGCTATTTAGAAACTTACCATTAATATAGGTTTCCGTTTCGATCATTCTGGCGACTTCCCACTTATGAATCACCACGTCATTAAAGGCATCACTTTCACTTGCCGGTTTTTCACCATGCGCAATTGATGTATTTAATAGAATACGTTGTTCTTCCTCAAATTCGCCGTCAAGAATTTCATGGATGCGTTCAGACATCTCATTAGGGGAAATATCTACGAGGAAGCCTAAGCGGCCTAAATTTATGCCTAATAAGGGGACTTCAAAGTTCACCAAGCCACGAGCAGCGTCGAGTAAGGTGCCGTCCCCACCAACCGTCACGGCGAGGTCGCAACGCTTGCCAATTTCTTGTCGACTAATAATTTCTAAATCATGATCTTTCATGTTGCGCGAGGTTTCACGGTCGAGATAAACCGTGCAACCCCGTTGCTTTAGAATACGCGCAAGCGATAAGAGGGTTGTGGCAACACTAGTATCTGCAAATTTGCCGATGAGTCCGATACTTTTAAAGCTATTTTTCATGAGGTTACTTTATTATATTTATAAAATTTGGGTTGTGATTCTGTGCTCATCGAGCATTTAAATATCGATATTGTTGGAATGACAAATTAGCACAACTTAGCGGTCTATAGCCAATCTGGTTAAATTAATTGTGCTGTTGTTAAAAGCTTGACCTTAATTCGGTAAATGGGTAATTTCCGTTAGCACTCAAGGCGTGAGAGTGCTATTTTATAACTTCAGCTCAATGATGGACGATTACCGTGTCAGATGATTATCCTTTAAACAACTTAAACGAACGTTCACAACAATTATTTAAAGTATTGGTGGAACATTACATTAATGACGGTCAGCCCGTTGCCTCAAAAACACTTTCGAACGACGAAAAAATCAATTTAAGCCCAGCAACCGTACGAAATGTGATGGCGGATTTAGAAGATCTAGGCCTCATTATTTCACCACATACCTCAGCAGGCCGAGTGCCTACTGCGCAGGGCTACCGTTTATTTGTTGACAATCTGGTGACCGTTAAACCATTGCGTGGCCAAGCGGTTGAGAAACTGCGCCTAGAAATGGGCATTGACGATTCTAAAGGTGCGTTGATTTCGAAAGCTTCATCAATGCTCTCTGGCATGACCAAAATGGCCGGGGTTGTCACTTTACCTCGCCATGATGCGGTTATTTTACGTCACATTGAGTTTTTGCCACTCACTTCGAAACGAATTCTGGTTATTTTAGTCGTGAATGAAGAGGAGGTACAAAACCGCGTTATTCATACCGAGCGCGCATTCACCGAGTCTGAACTCATTCAAACGGCTAATTTCCTCAATCAAGAATTCATCGGTAAAGATTTATCCACTATTCGAGAGTCTGTTTTGCAAAGCATGAAGCAAGAACGGGACGATATGCAGCACATCATGAATATGGCAATACAAATGACCGATAGCGTGGTCGATGAAAAGTCAGATGACGACTTCATCATGGCAGGGCAAACCAACCTGATGGATTATGCTGAAATGGCGAATATGGAGAAATTACGCCAATTATTTGATGCTTTTAACGCCAAGCGAGATGTTTTACATGTGCTTGATCAATCGATTCGTGCCGAAGGCATGCAGGTTTTTATTGGTGAAGAGTCAGGCTACTCAGCCTTTGAGAGCTGCTCAGTTATTACCGCACCCTATAAGGTCAGTGAACAGGTGGTCGGCGTGCTTGGTGTCATTGGTCCGACCCGAATGGCATATGACAAGGTCATCCCTGTGGTCGATGTGACTGCAAAATTATTGGGTTCACTCTTGAGTTCAGAATAAGAGTCCCCACATACTGCATAGATAATATTTTTTCGGAGTTAGGAATGAGCGAAACAGATAAAAATCAAGAAGTTGAAATGGAAACTGATGTTGAAACAGAAGCCTCCACAGAAGCTGAAGTAACTGAAAAGGATATTGAAACACAATTAGCTGAAGCCCAAGCTAAGGCTGATGAAAATTGGGATCAACTGATTCGTGCACGTGCTGAGATGGATAATATTCGTCGCCGTTCAGAACGTGATTTAGCCAATGCACACAAGTTTGCTTTAGAGAAATTCGCTCAAGAATTACTACCGGTTATTGATAGCATGGAGATGGGCGTAGCCGCCGCCATGGATGAGAATGCCGATGTCAGTAAGTTACGCGAAGGTACTGAGATGACATTGAAGATGTTTGAAACGGCTATTGATAAGTTTGGCATTAAAGGTGTTCATCCTAAAGGTGAAACGTTTAATCCTGACCACCATCAAGCGATGACCATGATTGATTCTGCTGAACATGAGCCAAATACGGTGATTGATGTTATGCAAAAAGGTTATTTACTTAATGACCGTTTAGTTCGCCCAGCTATGGTTGTGGTTTCATCGAATAATAGCGGTAAAAATGAGGATTCAGACGATTAACAGAAATAAATATGAAAAATTTTAAGGTTGGGCTTGAAGCTACGTTAAATGACCTTATTAAATGAACAGTTAAACAAATTTGTCATTACGAGAAGCTCAATTAAGTTAGAACTCGTTTTGATACAGAAACTTAAATATTAAAGAGCGGAGCAACAGATATGGGCAAGATTATCGGAATCGATTTAGGCACAACCAATTCATGCGTAGCAGTCATGGAAAATGGCAATGTCAAAGTGATTGAAAACAGCGAGGGCGATCGTACAACACCTTCTGTCGTTGCATTTGCGAATGATGAAGTTCTTGTTGGCCAATCAGCCAAACGTCAAGCAGTGACCAATCCAACAAACACTATCAATGCGGTGAAACGTTTGATTGGACGCCGTTTTGAAGATGAAGAAGTACAAAAAGATATCTCCATGGTGCCTTATAAAATTATCAAGGCAGATAATGGTGATGCATGGGTAGAAGCTGATGGCAAAAAAATGGCTTCTCCTGAAGTGTCTGCGCGCATTTTGCAAAAGATGAAAAAGACAGCAGAAGATTATTTAGGCGAAGAGGTAACAGAAGCCGTTATTACTGTTCCTGCTTACTTTAATGATTCGCAACGTCAAGCAACTAAAGACGCAGGTAAAATTGCGGGCTTAGATGTCAAACGTATTATCAACGAGCCAACCGCAGCAGCACTTGCATTCGGTATGGACAAGCAAGAAGGCGACCGTACGGTTGCTGTATACGATTTAGGTGGTGGTACGTTTGATGTATCAATCATCGAGATTGCTGACATCGACGGTGACCATCAAATTGAAGTGTTATCAACCAATGGTGATACATTCCTCGGTGGTGAAGATTTTGATATGCGCTTGATGGACTTCCTTGTTGAAGAATTTAAGAAAGATCAAGGTGTTGATTTACGTAACGATCCTTTAGCGTTGCAGCGCTTAAGAGAAGGTGCTGAAAAAGCGAAAGTTGAATTATCTTCAAGTCAACAAACAGATGTGAATTTGCCTTATATAACTGCAGATGCATCAGGTCCTAAGCATTTAAACATTAAAGTGACTCGCTCTAAACTGGAGTCATTAGTTGATGACTTAATTGCACGTTCAATTGAACCATGCAAGAAAGCATTAGCGGATGCGGGTTTAGCCGCTTCTGAAATTGACGACATCATTTTGGTTGGTGGTCAGTCACGTATGCCTAAAGTGCAGCAAGAAGTTGAAGCGTTCTTTGGTAAAGCACCGCGTAAAGATGTGAATCCTGATGAAGCTGTTGCAATGGGTGCAGCAATTCAAGGCGGGGTATTAGGTGGTGATGTTAAAGATGTATTGTTACTTGATGTAACGCCACTATCTTTAGGTATTGAAACAATGGGCGGTGTAATGACCAAGCTTATTGATAAAAATACCACTATACCAACGAAAGCAAATCAAACGTTCTCTACTGCAGATGATAATCAATCAGCAGTAACAGTACATGTTGTTCAAGGTGAACGTGAACGTGCCGATGCAAATAAATCGTTAGGTCGTTTTGATTTACAAGATATTCCACCAGCACCACGTGGCGTACCGCAAATTGAAGTAACCTTTGATATTGATGCCAATGGCATTTTAAATGTATCTGCTAAAGATAAAGGTACAGGTAAAGAACAATCTATCATCATTAAGGCGTCTAGTGGTTTATCAGACGAAGAAGTTGAAAAAATGGTGCAAGATGCTGAAGCACATGCTGATGAAGATCGTATTTTCCAAGAGCTGGTGACTGCACGTAATTCTGCTGAAGGCATGATTAACGCGACACGTAAATCAATGGAAGAACTTGGCGATGATAAACTCGAAGCTGGTGAAAAAGAGAGTATCGAAGCAGCCATTAAAGACTTAGAAGAAGCTCTTAAAGCTGAAGATAAAGATGCTATTGAAGCGAAAACTAAAGCATTGACTGAAGCATCAGGCAAAATGGCTGAACGCTTATATGCCGAAAAAGGTGCTGACGGTGCCGGAGCAGCGGGTGCTGCAGGTGCAGGTGCAGCTGCAGGTGCTGCTGGCGCAGAACAAGCTAATGCAAATGATGATGTTGTCGATGCTGAGTTTGAAGAAGTTGACGACAATAAAAAATAAGTTTTAATTAACTTATACTGAAGCAATTGGCTGCATGTTTTCATGCAGCCTTTTGTTGTTTAAAAAAGTATCATTTATTCACGAATTTGAAGCAAACTTAAGAAACCAAAATTATGTCTAAACGCGATTATTATGAAGTTCTTGGTGTTCAGAAAAATGCCAGTGAAGCTGAAATTAAAAAGGCTTTTAAACGCTTAGCTATGAAGCACCACCCTGATCGTAATCAGGAAAATAAAGACGAAGCTGAAGTTAAATTCAAAGAAGGCAAAGAAGCTTATGACATATTAAGTGATTCGCAAAAACGTGCGGCCTACGATCAGTTTGGGCATGCAGGCGTTGATCAATCTTCGGGAATGGGTGGTGGCGCAGGTGCGGGTGGCAGCTTTAGCGATATCTTTGGTGATGTGTTTGGTGATATTTTTGGAGGCAGCGGTGGTGGCCATGGTGGACAAAGGGTCTACCGCGGCGCAGATTTACGCTACAACTTAGAGCTTGATCTTGAAGAAGCAGTACGAGGCACCTCTGTTAATATTCGCGTACCAACATATGTTGGTTGTGATGATTGTGGCGGCAGTGGTGCTAAAAAAGGTACTCAGCCAGTAACATGCACAACTTGTGGCGGCCATGGCCAAGTTCGCATGCAACAAGGTTTCTTTTCTTTGCAACAAACCTGCCCACGTTGCCATGGTAATGGCAAAATGATTTCTGACCCTTGTGGTAAGTGCAGTGGGCAAGGGCGGGTTGAGAAAAATAAAACCTTATCAGTTAAAGTACCTGCGGGCGTGGATAATGGTGATCGCATTCGACTTTCTGGCGAAGGTGAAGCCGGAGAAAACGGTGGTCCAGCGGGCGACTTGTATGTGCAAATTTCAGTACGCCCCCATAAGATCTTTGAGCGTGATGGTAGCGACTTGTATTGTGAAGTGCCGATTGCTATTAGTACTGCAAGTTTAGGTGGTGAACTCGATGTGCCAACACTTGACGGTCGTGTTAAATTAAAAATACCGGCTGAAACGCAAACAGGTAAAATGTTTCGTTTACGTAATAAAGGCGTTAAAACGGTACGTGGCAGTACAACAGGCGATTTAATGTGTAAGGTGGTGCTGGAAACACCGGTGAACTTAACTAAAGAACAAAAAGCACTATTAGAACAGTTTGATAAGTCGCTTAAAGATGGTAAAAAGGATCATAGTCCTAAAGCGTCTTCTTGGTTAAATGGAGTGAAGAAATTTTTTGATGATATGAAGTCATAAAGTTATTTCTTTTAAATATAATGTAAATAAAGAGTTGGATGAGTATGGGAATCCTGGATGATTTAAAAAACCAGTCAGACGCACTCAAACAAAACGAGCAACAAGAAAAGCAAAAACAGGCTGATCTTCTTAAGTTTTATCAAGAGAAGCTTCACCCAAAAATGCTGCAAGTTTATTCTTTTTTGAATGAATTGGTTGAGCATTTAAATTACATTAATCAAGATACAAAAGTGTTATATCCTGTATCGCCAGATGGCAGTATGCAGGAGTTTCTGCAGCACAACTATAAAGTAACAATAGATAGTGCGACCGAAGTTAAAGAAATCAACCTTCATTTCTATTGTAAATTAGCACAACCATTAGTTTTTGAAGTTGAAAATGCTGAGCGCGTTCAACGCTTTGCAGACGTGTTACATAGTTACCGTATTGACTTTGATCGTACAGACAACAAAGATAATAACTACGAACTAATTAGTACTAAATTTAAGGTGCTGGGTCCACTACCTGTTAATATTATCTTACAAGGTGATATAGCAACTTCATCAATACATTTAATTCTGAAAAATTTTGAAACTCCAGGGTTTAGTAAACATACTTACAAAGAGCGACATATAACAGATGAATTTATCGATGATTTTGGTAAATTTATTCTTCGACAAAATCCTGAGTTTTTAAAGCTTGATATTGCCGATGAGCATAAAGAGAAAATTCGTGAACATATTAAAGCTGATATGTTGCAACGTGAAAAAGAGTTAAAAGAGGCTTCTGCTCAATTAGAAATAGAAAAGAAACAACAAGCAGATAAAAAATCATGGAAGAATTTATTCAAAAAAGACATTTGAATAAATTACTTCCTAAGCATTAACAATATTTTGGAGTAAAGCATGACCAAAGTGGCAATTACCGGTGCAGCAGGCCGCATGGGAAGAGTGTTGATTCAAGCGGTTACTGAAACGGAGGGTTTTGCTCTTTCAGTGGCTTTAGATCGCCCAGGCAGTTCAATGTTAGGGGTCGACGCTGGTGAATTAGCGGGTGTTGGAAAACTTGATGTGGTGATTACTGACGACATTAAAACTGCTGTAAAAGACTTTGATGTGCTCATCGACTTTACTCGCCCTGAAGTCACTCTAAATAATCTCGAAGTGTGTCGTGCAGCAGGTAAACGGATAGTGATTGGCACAACAGGTTTTGATGACGCCGGCAAACAAAAAATTGCCGAGGCGGGTAAAGATATCGGCGTGGTGTTTGCGCCAAATATGAGTGTAGGGGTGAATCTCACATTGAAGTTACTCGACATTGCTGCTCGTGTCATGGGCGATGATGTTGATATTGAAGTGATTGAAGCTCATCATCGACACAAAGTCGACGCGCCTTCAGGTACGGCTTTACGTATGGGTGAAGTCGTGGCCGACGCATTGGGTCGTGATTTAAAAGAATGCGCCGTATATGGTCGTGAAGGGATTAGCGCTGAGCGTGATCGCAAAACGATTGGATTTGAAACCATTCGCGCGGGTGACATTGTGGGTGAGCACACAGTCATGTTTGCTGATATCGGTGAGCGTGTCGAAATCACACATAAAGCCTCGAGCAGAATGACTTTTGCCAGTGGTGCTGTACGTGCAGCAGGCTGGTTAATGCAAAGAGATGCCGGTCAGTTCGATATGATGGATGTGTTAGATTTAAACGACTAATTACTTAACTCAATCTAGAAATTTATCACGCCCTTGGGTATAATCCCCTTGGTCTGATACATATCTCTGACCACCCTAATTCTTAGCGGGAGCGTTCAAAGCGCCTCCCGCTTTTTTACACGTCTGTTTTATGGAGGTTTACTTGAGAAAACCGGCCCTACTTGCACTCGAAGACGGCACTGTCTTTCACGGTGAATCCATTGGTATTGAAGGAGAAACAGTAGGTGAGGTGGTTTTTAACACCGCCATGACCGGGTATCAGGAAATTCTCACTGATCCGTCCTACGCTCGCCAAATTGTTACACTAACTTACCCTCATATCGGTAATGTCGGCACGACGGATGAAGATGCTGAATCTACCGCAGTTTATTCAGCCGGTTTAGTGATTCGTGATTTACCTTTAATTGCCAGCAGCTGGCGAAATGAACTCTCCCTTGAAGATTATTTACTCAAAAATAATGTTGTTGCGCTCGCTGATATTGATACGCGTAAATTGACGCGTATTTTACGTGAGAAAGGGGCGCAGAGCGGATGTATCGTAGCGGGTGACTGTGATGAATCTGCAGCCATTAAAAAAGCAAAAGACTTTGCTGGATTAAAGGGTATGGATCTTGCGAAGGAAGTGACGACGGATAAACAATACGAGTGGTCACAAGGTAGTTGGACATTAGCTGATGGATTGCCTGAAAATTCAACCGATTTACCTCATCACGTAGTCGCATATGACTTTGGGGTAAAAACAAATATTTTACGCATGCTGGTTGATCGCGGTTGCCGACTCACAGTTGTACCTGCACAAACTCCAGCAGCCGATGTCTTGGCGTTGAAACCTGATGGTGTTTTTCTTTCAAATGGCCCAGGTGATCCAGAACCTTGTGATTACGCGATTAAAGCGATCCAAGAAATTTTACCAACCAAGTTACCAACTTTTGGCATATGTTTAGGCCATCAATTACTGTCTCTGGCCAGTGGTGCAAAAACGATTAAAATGAAATTTGGTCATCATGGTGCTAATCATCCTGTTCAGGAGTTAGAAGGTAAACACGTTATGATCACCAGTCAGAACCATGGTTTTGCGGTTGATGAAGACACCTTACCGGATAACTTAATGGCCACACACCGCTCGTTGTTTGATAAAAGTTTACAAGGGGTGCATCGAACAGATGTGCCGGCATTTAGTTTTCAGGGACATCCTGAAGCGAGCCCAGGGCCACATGATGTCGCCCCGTTATTTGATCACTTTATTGAGTTAATAGAAGAACAAAAGCGTTAAAAGCAAAGATCGTGCAAAGCTTAATACTGAAAAGAGTATCTGCCTTTAAGTTAGCAACAAGATATGAAAGATTTAAATGATTGTTTTTCTCCGCGTCCTCAAGGCTTTTTGCGGTGAAAGATATTTTGAGTAAATAGAAGAGAATTATGGCAAAAAGAACGGACATACAAAGTATCTTAATCCTTGGCGCAGGTCCAATTGTTATTGGTCAAGCATGCGAGTTTGATTATTCAGGTGCACAAGCATGTAAAGCGTTAAAGGAAGAGGGTTATCGCGTCATCTTAGTCAACTCTAATCCTGCGACCATTATGACTGATCCTGAAATGGCTGATGCAACATATATTGAGCCTATTCGCTGGCAGACTGTTGCCGAAATTATTAAAAAAGAAAAGCCCGATGCCATATTGCCTACTATGGGTGGCCAGACCTCATTGAACTGTGCGCTTGATTTACATCGGGAAGGTATTTTAAAAGAATTTAATGTTGAAATGATCGGGGCGGATCGTGAAGCGATCGATAAAGCGGAAGACCGTGATAAATTTCGCTCTGCAATGATAAAAATTGGTTTAGATATGCCAAAAGCAGCCGTTGCCCATAGCATGGAAGAAGCCTTTCAAGTTCAATCACAAGTCGGTTACCCGACTATTATTCGTCCTTCATTTACCATGGGCGGTTCAGGCGGTGGTATCGCGTATAACAAAGAAGAATTTATTGAAATTTGTGAGCGTGGTTTAGATCTTTCACCAACAGATGAATTATTAATCGAGGAATCGATTCTCGGTTGGAAAGAATATGAAATGGAAGTGGTGCGTGATCATAAAGATAATTGCATCATTATTTGTTCCATTGAAAACTTTGATCCTATGGGCGTTCATACCGGCGACTCTATTACTGTAGCTCCTGCACAAACACTCACAGATAAAGAATACCAAATCATGCGTGATGCTTCTTTAGCTGTATTGAGAGAAATTGGTGTTGATACAGGTGGTTCAAATGTTCAGTTTGCGATTAATCCTAAAAATGGTCGAATGATCATTATTGAAATGAATCCACGGGTCTCGCGTTCATCGGCATTAGCTTCAAAAGCAACAGGTTTTCCCATTGCAAAAATTGCTGCAAAGCTAGCTGTTGGTTACACCTTAGATGAATTACAAAATGATATTACCGGTGGTGCAACCCCCGCCTCTTTTGAGCCAACAATTGATTACGTTGTAACAAAAATCCCTAGATTTACTTTTGAAAAATTCCCTAAAGCGGACAATCGCTTAACTACACAGATGAAATCTGTGGGTGAGGTGATGGCAATAGGGCGAACGCAACAAGAGTCATTACAAAAAGCGCTTCGAGGTCTTGAAATTGGTGTTGATGGTCTCGATGAGATGATAGACATTGGGTCAGAAGATGCTTTAAATATTATTAAACAAGAAATCAAAACACCGCGTGAACATCGCCTTTGGTATATAGCAGATGGATTCCGTGCAGGTTTAACCGTTGATGAAATTTTTGAGTTGTCATTTATTGATCGTTGGTTCTTGGTGCAAATTGAAGAGCTTGTTAAGTTAGAAAGTGAAGTTAAAGTTCAAGGTATAAAAGCACTTGATGCCAAACGCATGCGTTTACTTAAACGTAAAGGTTTTTCTGATCGCCGTTTAGCTAAGTTATTAGGTATGAATGAGCTTGCATTACGCGAGCATCGTCATAAGTTAAAAGTCCGTCCAGTGTATAAACGTGTTGATACCTGTGCAGCAGAGTTTGCTACCAACACAGCGTATATGTATTCAACTTATGAAGATGAATGTGAAGCCGCACCAACAAACAAAGAAAAAATTATGATTTTGGGTGGTGGTCCAAATCGTATAGGCCAAGGTATTGAGTTTGATTACTGTTGTGTTCATGCCGCATTGGCTCTGCGTGATGATGGTTATGAAACGATTATGGTGAACTGCAATCCTGAAACAGTATCAACAGATTACGATACTTCAGATCGTTTGTATTTCGAGCCATTAACTTTAGAAGATGTTATAGAACTGATTGATCTTGAAAAACCAAAAGGGGTTATCGTTCAGTACGGCGGGCAAACACCACTTAAACTCGCGCGAGCTTTAGAAGCTGCAGGTGCCCCTATTATAGGCACAACACCTGACTCAATTGATTTAGCAGAAGATCGTGAACGCTTCCAACATATGATTGAAGAAAATAATTTATTGCAGCCACCTAATCGTACTGCGAGTGATGAAGAAACTGCTGCCAAATTAGCCTTTGAAATTGGTTATCCATTAGTTATGCGACCATCTTATGTTTTAGGTGGCCGTGGTATGGAAATCGTTTATAACGAAAAAGAATTACGTCGTTATATGGGCGATGCTGTTGAAGTCTCTAATGATGCTCCTGTTTTACTTGATCGTTTCTTGAATGATGCTGTCGAAGTGGATGTTGATGCTATTTGTGATGGTGATGATGTGCTTATTGGTGGCATCATGCAGCACATTGAACAAGCGGGTATTCACTCTGGTGACTCAGCATGCTCATTACCGCCTTATAATCTGTCGGATAAAGTTCTCGATACTATGCGTGAACAGATTAGAAAAATGGCTAAAGCACTTAACGTTGTTGGCTTAATGAATACACAATTCGCCATTCAAGGTGAAACAGTATATGTGCTTGAAGTAAATCCTCGTGCTTCACGTACGGTTCCTTTTGTCTCTAAAGCTACAGGACGTGCATTAGCGAAAGTTGCCGCGCGATGTATGGTAGGGAAAACGTTAAAAGAACAAAATGCACTAGAAGAAATCGTACCTAATTTTTACTCAGTTAAAGAAGCTGTTTTTCCGTTCAATAAATTTCCTGGTGTTGATCCTGCGTTAGGACCGGAAATGAAATCGACTGGTGAAGTGATGGGGGTAGGCAAAACTTTTGCAGAAGCTTTTGCTAAAGCACAGCTTGGTGCAAGTGTTGCTTTGCCAGCAAAAGGTAAAGCCTTCTTAAGTGTTAAAGAGACCGATAAAGATGGTATTGTGGGTATTGCAAAGAGCCTGTCTGATTTAGGTTTTGAGTTAGTCGCAACCAGTGGTACTTCAAAAGTGATTGAAGCTGCTGGTATTAATTGCCAGCATGTGAATAAAGTTCTAGAAGGTCGCCCACATATTGTTGACATGATTAAGAACGAAGAAATTAATTTAATTGTTAATACCACTGAAGGCAGTCAAGCAATACTAGATTCGGCCACTATTCGTAGTAACGCTTTACAGTTTAAAGTGACTTACACCACAACCTTAGCTGGTGGTGAGGCATTATGTATGGCATTACAACAACATGATTTAAGCGAAGTGACTCGCTTACAAGATATACATTAGGAGTAACTGCTATGAGTAGACCACCAATGACATCAACAGGTGCAGAAAAATTGCGCGCTGAATTGAAAAATTTAAAAACAGTTATTCGTCCACGTATTGTTGAATCGATTGCGACAGCACGAGAACATGGCGATTTGAAAGAAAATGCCGAGTACCATGCCGCACGTGAAGAACAAAGCTTCGCTGAAGGTCGCATTAAAGAAATCGATTCAGCATTATCAAATGCAGAAATTATTGACGTTATAGACATTGGTGCCAACGCGGGTAATAAAATTGTTTTTGGTGCGACAGTTGAACTGTATGATATAGGTGCAGATAAAGATGTGACTTATCAAATTGTAGGTGAGTTAGAGGCGGATATTAAGCAAAATTTAATTTCAGTTACTTCTCCAATCGCACGAGCTTTGATCGGTAAATCAGTTGATGACGAAGTAACTGTAAATGCTCCCGCGGGCGATCGTGAATACGAAATCACAGCAGTGACGTATAAATAGGCTTCATATTTAAACGCAAAGCGCGCAAAGACGCAGAGAACGCAAAGTTTTTAAAAGTTGTTTTACTTAAAATATACTGTCAGTGCATTGATTAGCTCGACGTTCTTTATGATGTTAAATTGAGCATTCTTTGAATGCGTAAGAAAGTATTATTTTAACTGATTTTTCTTAGCGTCCTTTGCGTTAATGCACTTTATTAAAAATAACTGACATTTATGTTTCAAATTAGCGAAAAAATTCTTTTAACAATATGGATCGGCGGCATGTGGGCGGTTGGCTATATTGTTGCGCCGGTATTATTTCAAATGTTAGATAAGTCTGTTGCGGGAAATGTGGCAGGTCAACTATTCACCATATTAAGTTATATAGGGATTTTTTCTGCTGTAGCCTTAATCATCAATCTTCTTATGCAGCAGGGCTTTGCTAAAAATCATTGGCAGCTATGGGTTTTGCTTGCGATGTTAAGTTTAATTTTAATCGCTGAGTTTGTATTGCAACCAATGATGGCGGAATTAAAAGCGCAGGGTGTTACCGTGGATAATAAAGCGGAGTTTGGACGCCTTCATGGTATCGCATCCGTTTTGTTTTTAATGAATAGTTTAGCGGGACTAGCGTTAGTCGTATTTGGACTTGCGAGAAAGTAATTACTTTTTAGGCAATACAATCACCGGTTTATCTGCTGTACGATAAAAACTGGCGGTGTGTCCGATGGTTTGCACGAGCACAGCACCTGTATCCGCCACAATTTTATCAATCATGGTTTTACGTTCATCACGATCACCATTTATTTTCATTTTAACTAATTCGTGGTGGCTCAAAGCAAGCTCAACTTCATTCATCACATTTTCAGTTAAACCTGCGTTACCCACAGTCACAATAGGTTTAATGTGGTGACAACTTTTGCGTAAATATACAATTTGCTTGTCGGTAATTTCTTTGCTGTTCACGGAAAATCCACTAAATAGTTGAAATGCTGAAGGGCGCACAGTCTAACGTGTAAACGCTGATAAATCACGTATAATTAGCTGGCGAACTTAAACTAACCTTGTTTTTAGGAGTCTACAAAAAGAATATGGCCCGATCTCGTACAAGCAGTAAATGGTTACAAGAGCATTTTAACGACGAATTTGTAAAACGCTCACAAAAAGAAGGTTACCGTTCACGTGCTGTTTATAAATTGATGGAAATTGATGACAAAGATCGGCTTCTTAAACCAGGTATGACAGTGGTTGACCTCGGTGCGGCCCCAGGTAGCTGGAGTGAGTTGGTAAGCAAACGTATCGGTGGTAAAGGCAAGATTTTTGCTTTAGATATCTTACCGATGGATGCTTTAGGAGACGTCACTTTTATTGAAGGCGATTTTACCGAAGAGTCGGTTTACGATGAATTAATGGATCAACTCGATGGTGAAAAAGTAGACCTTGTAATTTCAGATATGGCCCCTAACTTAAGTGGAATGAAGGCCGTTGATCAGCCAAAAATGATGTATTTAGCTGAGTTAGGGCTGGAATTTGCTTCAAGTGTCCTTAAACCGGGTGGGGCTTTTCTTACAAAAGTGTTCACTGGCTCAGGAATAGATGAATATAAGAAGGAAATGCGGCAGCACTTTGCTAAGATAATAGTGCGAAAACCGAAAGCCTCCCGCTCTCGGTCGTCAGAGATTTATTTATTGGCGAAGCAGTTCCAGAAAAGATAACATAAACCTCTGTACGATTAGTGACAGGCATGCGTTAGGGTAGGAAAAAACATTGAACGATTTAGTCAAGAACATCATTTTATGGGCAGTTGTAGCAGTCATCTTAATGTCGGTTTTCAGCAATTTGACGACAACTGGTAAAGTCCAAGAGATTAGCTATTCTGAATTTATTAAAAACATTAAAACTAATCAAGTGACTGACGTTATGCTGACGGGTAGAGTTATTTCCGGCACATTACAAGGTGGCACTAAATTTAGCACCTATAGTCCTGAGACTGACAATAAAGCCATGATAGGTGACTTACTTAATAGTGGTGTGGTGATTAAAGCTAAGCCATTAGAGCAGTCGATCTGGATGCAAATCTTTATTTCATCTTTCCCATTTTTGATTATTATTGCGATTTGGCTATATTTCATGCGTCAAATGCAAGGTGGTGGTGGTGGTAAAGGTGCTTTATCGTTCGGTAAGAGTAAGGCGCGTTTATTAGGCGAAGATCAAATTAAAATCAATTTTGGCGATGTTGCTGGTGTTGATGAAGCAAAAGAAGAAGTAAGCGAATTAGTTGAATTCTTGCGTGATCCGGGCAAATTCCAAAAGCTTGGTGGCAAAATTCCACGTGGCGTGCTGATGGTCGGCTCACCTGGTACCGGTAAAACGTTATTGGCGAAAGCCATTGCCGGCGAAGCTAAAGTGCCATTTTTCACTATTTCGGGTTCAGATTTTGTTGAAATGTTTGTTGGTGTCGGTGCATCACGTGTACGTGACATGTTTGAACAAGCGAAAAAACACGCTCCTTGTATTATTTTCATCGATGAGATTGATGCCGTTGGTCGACACCGTGGAGCTGGTGTAGGTGGTGGACACGATGAACGTGAACAAACCTTAAACCAACTATTAGTTGAGATGGATGGCTTTGAAGGTAACGAAGGCGTTATTGTTATCGCTGCAACAAATCGTCCAGATGTGCTTGATCCTGCTTTACTTCGTCCAGGCCGTTTTGATCGCCAAGTGGTTGTGCCATTACCGGATATGTTAGGTCGTGAACAAATTTTAAAAGTACATATGCGCAAAGTACCAATTTCAGACAATGTTAACGCGAAAGTGATTGCACAAGGTACACCGGGGTTCTCTGGTGCAGACCTTGCAAATCTAGTTAACGAAGCTGCTTTATTTGCTGCGCGTTATAATAAACGTCTGGTTGAGATGAGCGAGTTTGATCAAGCTAAAGACAAAATTATGATGGGTGCTGAGCGTCGCAGTATGGCGATGAATGATGATGAGAAAAAACTCACCGCATATCACGAAGCTGGACATGCGATTGTCGGCTTAAAAGTGCCTTCACATGATCCTGTTTATAAAGTATCGATTATTCCGCGTGGCCGGGCATTGGGTGTGACAATGTTCTTGCCTGAAGAAGATCGTTATAGCTACTCAAAAGAACGTTTAGAAAGTCAGATATCGAGTTTATTTGGTGGTCGTATCGCTGAAGAAATTATCTTTGGTGCAGATAAAGTCACAACAGGTGCTTCTAATGATATCCAAAGAACCACGGAACTTGCGCATAACATGGTTACGCAATGGGGCTTATCTGAAAAATTAGGTCCGCTTACTTTTGGTGAAGAGGAAGGAGAAGTATTCCTCGGTAAGTCAGTTACACAGCATAAAAATATGTCTGAAGAGACCGCGCATATTATTGATGAAGAAGTACGTAATATTGTTGATCGCAATTACAAAAGAGCGGAGAACATTCTAAAAGAGAATATTGATATTCTTCATTCAATGTCTGATGCCCTAATGAAGTATGAAACGATTGATAAAGATCAAATTGCTGATCTTATGAATGGTAAAACGCCTCAACCACCACAAGGTTGGGATGATAATTCTTCTGGTGGCACCTCAACTAAACCTGAAGCAAGTGAAGATAAACCTTCTTCTGAAGGTAAAATTGGTGGCCCTGCCGGTGAACACTAAAAATACTTAGTTATTAGATGCCTCGCTTAGCGGGGCATTTTTTTATCTACAGAAAATATGAAATTACATTTTCCTGCACCGCTTAAAGTGGAAACACTTGACCTTAACCAACCTCGTATCATGGGTATATTGAATCTAACTCCCGATTCATTTTCAGACGGGGGGTTGTTTTTAAATAAAGACAAAGCGCTTATGCACGTTAATCAAATGCTGCATGACGGTGCTGATATTATTGATGTTGGTGGTGAATCAACACGACCCGGTGCCGCAGAAGTATCCATTGACGAAGAATGTTCTCGCGTTATTCCTTTGATTAAAGCCATTAGAGAAATTTCTGATGTGCCGATTTCCATCGACACAAGTAAACCGGAAGTGATGCAACAAGCCGTCAATGCAGGTGCATCCCTTATCAATGATGTGAATGCACTTAGAGAAAAAGGTGCTGTTGAACTGGCAGCAAAACTAAACGTGCCTGTTTGTATTATGCATATGAAAGGTTTGCCCCGTACTATGCAAGAAAATCCTCAATATGAAAATGTCGTTGCTGAAGTGAAAGAGTTTTTACAAGAACGAATACAAACTTGTATACAAGCAGGTATAGAAAAAAACAATATTATTATTGACCCTGGGTTTGGATTTGGAAAAACAGTTGAACACAATTTTACTTTGTTCCACCATATTGAAAAGTTTCTTGCTTTGGACGTTGCTTTACTCGTTGGGGTTTCACGTAAAAGCATGATTGGCGCTGTTTTAAATAATGCTCCAGCAGATCAACGTTTACATGGTAGTGTTGCACTTGCCACGCTGGCTGCATGGTTAAATACACATATATTGCGTGTGCACGATGTTAAAGCAACGGCAGATGCCTTAAAGTTATGTCAGGCAGTAAAAAATAATTCATAGTCGTAATGAGATAAGAATGAAGAAAAAATATTTTGGTACAGATGGTATTCGCGGTACGGTTGGACGATATCCGATTACGCCTGATTTTATGTTGAAACTTGGCTGGGCATTAGGACAAGTGCTCGGGAAAAAAGAAGGCAGTAAAGTTCTTATTGGTAAAGATACACGAATTTCTGGCTATATGATTGAATCAGCATTAGAAGCTGGTTTATCTGCTGCTGGCGTTGATATTCAATTACTAGGCCCTATGCCGACTCCTGCAATCGCTCATTTAACTCGCACATTAAATGCGCAAGCTGGCATTGTTATAAGTGCTTCTCATAATCCTTTTGCAGATAATGGAATAAAGTTTTT
>Ga0316204_10005433_pt1 | contig 21022 bp, 14 predicted proteins | sample 6monrhotite_MG_2_FD_205661 | JGI IMG/M metagenome (GOLD analysis project Ga0316204, IMG submission 205661) | Microbial mat bacterial communities from mineral coupon in-situ incubated in ocean water Damariscotta River, Maine, United States -... | ecosystem: Environmental > Aquatic > Marine >... | reverse complement strand
GATTGATGCCGCGACTTTTGATGGCTCTGCCAATGATGCTCTTATTACTGAGCAACACCTCTGCCAGTGAGCCTCTTAATGCAGCGATGTTAGCCCTCCCCTGCACTGGCTGTCACGGTAGTTTTGGTAAAAGCCAAAGTGACATTCCCTCTTTAGAGTCCCTGAGCAGCGAACAGCTCTATCAAGCCATGCATGCATTCAAATCTGGAAAACGACACGCCACCGTGATGAATCGCATCGCCAAAGCCTATAGCGACACAGAGCTACAGACCATTGCCAATTATTTTGGAAAACATAAATGACAGCTTTCAGCCGTCGTCAGGCACTTAAGCTTTTAGCCGCCAGCAGTGGTGTTACACTCGCGGCATGCAGCAGCTTAAGCTTAAAGAAAAAACCACGCTATCGCGTAGTTATTATCGGTGCAGGCTTTGGCGGCGCAACGACCGCAAAATATATTCGTTTAGCTAACCCTGAAATTGAAGTGGTACTCATTGAGCGCAATCAATCGTTTATCAGCGGCCCCTTTAGCAATACCGTAATAGCCAGCATTAATGGCATGGACAAAATCAGCCACTCTTTACATAAGCTCTCAAGCAATCACCACATTCAATTGATACATGGCAACGTTTCTGCTGTCGATCCAGAAAAAAACAGAGTATGGCTATCAAATGGCGAACGTATTACTTACGATAAACTCGTGGTTTCGCCGGGCATCGATATCCGTTGGGATGCATTAGAGGGCTACAATCAAGCGGCTAGCGAAATAATGCCCCATGCATGGATTGCCGGCCCGCAAACCACCCTGCTGAAACAACAAATACGTGACATGCCTAATGGTGGTGTAGTCGCTATCTCTGTCCCTGCAAACCCATTCCGCTGTCCACCAGGCCCTTATGAACGCGCCTCATTAATCGCCCATTATCTCAGTCAGCATAAATCACGCTCAAAAATTTTAATTCTGGATAGCGAGAACAATTTTGCCAAACAAGCGTTATTTGAACAAGGGTGGCAGCGGCTCTATCCCGGCATGGTAGAACGCATTTCATTAAGTGATGGTGGCCGGGTCGTGGCGGTTGAGGCTACACAGGGACGCATACATACAGAAATTGATGAATTCAAACCTGACGTGGCAAACATCATTCCACCACAGCAAGCTGGGCGTATCGCACAACAAGCGGGGTTAAGCGACGCCACAGGCTGGTGCCCGGTCAATCAAAAAACCTTTGAATCCAGTCATATTCCCAATATTCATGTTATTGGAGACAGCAGTTTAGCGGGCTATATGCCCAAATCAGCTTTCTCAGCAAACTGCCAAGCTAAGGTGTGCGCTCAGGCGGTGGTGGCTCATCTTATTGGCGAGGAACCCCTGCAACCTTCATTTATCAACACCTGTTACAGCTTGTTAGCACCTGATTACGGGATCTCAATCGCGGCGGTCTATCAATTATTAGAAGGTGAAATTGTGCCTATCACAGCAGCAGGTGGCAGTAGTCCAATAGATGCTAGCCGTGATGATCGTGCTCAAGAGGCCCATTATGCCAAGGGCTGGTACCAAAACATCATTGCTGATAGCTTCCAGTAAAATCAAACGCCCGCCTATTAATCGCTAAAACCTATTACCGCAATAAAAACAACCAATTTCTCTTTTCCATAGACCCGGTCTAATATTACCCCATACAAAAGATGTTTAATTCACTATTATTTGGGGTATCACCATGAAAAAGATAATGACTGTATTAATCACCATCGCAACATTCGCATTAATTGCACCTTTGGCTCACGCCGCAACTGATCAAGGGCAATCTTCAGAATATAAATACGGCTCAAAATACACCCAAATAAGTGCCAGTAACACTGAGATGACGGAAAGTGGAAAAGCCAACCATATCGCCTATCACTATGGTAAGAAATACATCGGAATCGCCCCAAAAAATGCTGAGCAATCACAAGAGAAGGTAAGTTATCGTTATGGTGTTAAGTACAAAAAAGTAGCTTAATGCTACCTTGGTGAGGTGGTTTGCATACAAATCACCTCACCCTTTTTATCACTCATCTATAGCTTAAAACCTTAATATCTAAATCACCCTCTCGATCATAACCCATACCAGCAACGCCAAGGCCATGGGCTAGACCAGCGACACCCAATAATACCGCTTACTCAACAAAACGAATCCTTCGCGCACCTTTTCCTCGAAAGATATCGAGATAACCATCCTGATTAAAATCGGCCCAGTTCAAAATATCGGATTCAGCGCTTCTTTGATGCTGCGCATCAAGGCGCAGTGTGCAGGCAACGGCGGTGTACTAGCTTCCAGTAAAATCAAACACACGCCTATTAATCGCTAAAACCTATTGTCACGATAAAAACAACCAATTTCTCTTATCAATGGACCTAGTCTAATATTACCCCATACAAAAGATGTTTAATTCACTATTATTTGGGGTATCACCATGAAAAAGATAATGACTGTATTAATCACCATTGCAACATTCGCATTAATTGCACCTTTAGCTCACGCAGCAACTGATCAAGGGCAATCTTCAGAATATAAATACGGCTCAAAATACACCAAAATGAGTACCAGCAGCAGTGAGAGAACACAAAGCGGAAAAGCAAACCATAGCGCATATCGCTATGGTAAGAAGTACATCAGAATCGCTCCAACGAATGCTGAGCAATCACGAGAGAAGGTAAGTTATCGTTATGGTGTTAAGTATAATAAAGTAGCCTAAGGCTACTCTGATGAGGCGGCTTGCAGACAAGCTGCCTCATCCTTTTTACCACTCATCTACAGGTTAAAGCCTTTTGACAAACTAACAAAAAACTCAGTATCAGCCCCCTCGGCATTAGTACTCGCGACACCGGCTTTAACGTCAAACATCTCAATGGCTCGTCCAATTGAAATCCCGTAATCTACCACATCTTTAGCATCATCATTCATGGTATTACCCAGACGCACATTCAATGTATAACCAGAAAACTCAGTATCTGCCACCAGCTCAGCATAGTCATAGCCATCGCCAAACACATAGGTGGCGTGGAGCATTTTGTAAGCACCACCAAAATAGACCTCTTCTGCATGGCCATGGGCACTATTCGTATATTGGTAGGTTACAGCACCCACATTGTAGGAAAAATCACCGACTTCACGTGAGACACCCCCATAAAAATCCACTTCGAGTCCACTCTCATCCCCTATATCAACATTCGATGCCCATGTGCCAAGGTATAGACCGGATTCATGCCCATAATCCAAGCCACCCTGGAGTGCAGGGCCACTATCGCTTTGTGTCACACCATGAAAGATATAGTTACTCGTAATGGCCGCATTCGCCGTCACTTCAGCTTGTGCCCCACCAATCGACAACATCATAGAGCTTGCCGTCAACGCGAATAAAACCATTTTATTATTATTTAATCCCATAACTGTTCATCTCCTACTTATTTATAAATAAACTTTTTGAAAGAACTTAGTAGGGACTGTATCGTGACGAGGAGGGTATGCTTTAGCATAATTATGCATAGCAGGGTAGGTTGAACAATATCACGATAATTATTTAACATATTTTTAAAAAAGCTTTATTTCTCAGCGCGTAACGTAGCTTGGTCAAACTGTAAAAACTGGTTCACCTGAACATCATAAAGAGTCGTGCTCTGTTGCGATGGCCAGACAATATGCAGTTCATCAACGACCTTCGCATCATTGAGTCCAAAGTGTGCTTCAACCAAGTCTTGAGAAAGGTAATTTGAGCCTATCCGTAACTCGCGCATTTGCTGTTTGCCATCTGCTTTTACAAAAACTCGAGCACCCACCGCTTGGCGATTTGTAGAGATGCCCGTTAAACGTATATTTAGGAAATTCCGCCCCTCCACGCCATTATTTCGATAAATAGTTGGGGGTTGGTTATTATTCGCAATAATAATATCTAAATCACCATCTCGATCATAATCCATACAAGAGACACCACGACCATGGGCTTGATCTGCCACCCCCAGTAACTCCGCTTGCTCAACAAAACTAATACCGCGAAACCAACCCTTTCCTCGTGAAATAAATAAAACGGATGTCTGAAGGTTGCTTTCGCCGTGATAATTAATCGCAGGGCGGCCATAGCCATTCACCTGAAAGATATCAAGATAGCCATCCTGATTGAAATCAGCAAAGCAACTACCCCATGCCCAGCCACCATAACGCACCGCCGATTTTTCAGTTACGTCGAAAAATGTTCCATCTCCACGATTTTTGTAGAGTCGATTACCACTAATGCCCCCAGAGTCGATGCTGCTAACAAACCAATCCAGATCGCCATCATTGTCATAATCCCCGACCGCGCTCCCCATGCCATTTTCATCGCTAATATCCTCCGTGGTAATCAAACTAAAACGGCCATCTTGGTTATTACGATATACCTGGGTGGTATCAAAATCAGCAACGATCAGGAGGTCCAGCCAGCCATCATTATCAATGTCAGAAAAGTTTGCAGAAAAGTCATTCATTTCACTCTCCGCAAGTCCCGCCTGCTGAGTGACATCAGAAAAGGTTTTATCACCATTATTTCGCCACAATTGCGCCGTGTTTTGTGGCGGTGCCCAATGCCCGATATATAAGTCCAGATCACCATCTCGATCATAATCTGCAAAACTAGCGGAAAAACTATGTTTCAGTCCTGACAGGCCACTCTCAGCGGTCACGTCCTCAAAGCGGCCATCGCCTTTGTTTCGCAGCAAGCTTGAAGGCGATTCATTCACCCCTGTCACCAAAAGATCTAGCCAGCCATCCCCATCGTAATCCGCAAACACGGCACCTGCCGCCTCAACGCCAGCCAAAGCCACCCCCGCCTGCTCTGCCAACTCTTCAAAGCTCCGTCCTTGCTGATTACGGTATAACGCGCCTCGCCCGGCACTGCCACCGCTAAAGTAGAGATCAGGCCAGCCATCATTATCATAATCACCTACCGCAATGCCTCCCGCCATGATCTGTCGATCCTCTTTTTTACCACGGGCGATTTCACCACAGCGGTGGCTATGGGTAATCCCTAGCAGCTCAGTCACATCGGTGAATTGTTTTCCTTCATCGGCTATTCGTGCCGGTACAGGACGACCACACGCTACCTCAACCCGAGTCGTCCAGACCTTTTCATCATCCGTAATTTCAGCCATTACAAGGTCTGACATGCTTAAAAGTGAGCAGAGTACCACCCAAAAAAACAGCCCCTTTTGCACCCTTAAAAGCCCCTTTAACATTCCTTAAATCCTTAGCCTAGCAGCCATTATTCAACGCAATAACTCATTGGTGTAAATTCATCCCTGAAACAGAGGGTTTCAGTAACAAGAGTGCCGAATCATCTCTCCCTTCCACAGGAGTCCATGGTGCCAAACACACCTCACTTTTTACACAGGGATCAGTCAACGCCCGTAAAAAGGCCAATAGCTCGCCAACCTCTTCATCTGACAACGCGACATCTCGCAATACCACTCCGCCACGGTCATGGCGTCGTTGGTACAAGAGTTTATTTAAAGCTTTATCTGTATGTTTTCGCCAGTTAGAGAGATCAATCGCCCCATCCAATTGATCAGTATCATAATCGGCTACAGCTTGTTCAGGGTCTAGGTGGTGACGAACGATGCCTTTTAGAGAAGTATAAGCACCATCGTGTCCATAGGGTCCAGTCACCTCGACATTCAGCAGGCTTGGCGTTCGGAAGGCGTAGCGATCTTCAGGCCGTTTAGTCACGGCAAAGCGTCCAAAGTCAGCATTACCGCCTGCTCCAATACGCTTCCCTCGACCGATTTGCGGGATGGCTAGGGTATGAAATTGTTCATCCGTAAAAAAATCACCGCTATGGCAGGCCACACAGTGAGCCCCCCCCTGTTGATAGTCCCTAAAAAACAGCAATGCACCGTTTTTAGCTGCAAGAGTGATCGCATTACGATCACCTTGTACATAAGCCCGCCAAGGGGTATTCACAAAGAGTTGGGAGCGCTGATAAACCGCCAGAGCCCGGCTAATATTATCAAAGGTAATTAACTCAGCTGCCGTACCATCCGGCAATTGATAACCCGCACGGAAGGCGGCCAACCATGGCTGACCCTGTTCGTCGTCTTGATATCCAATCAGACGCTGCTTGAGTTGGGCTCGCACCTCATCATTGGTATGTCCACTCTCAAATGAGAAGCTGCGCATTTCAACTTCAGAGGTGACCGGAAAACGTGCCTGTGCGGCAACCAGGTCATCACCGGCTAATGGGTCAGCCGTGCCATAAAAAGAGTCAGGGGTGCGAATCCCTCCTAATGCACCACCGCTTCCGACAATCTTACTAATGCTTTCAATTCGCCCATCATGAAACATCACTTGATCCCACAGGCCAATATTGAAAATGGTCGGCGCGTTGCGGGGCACGGGCGGACCACCATCAAAGCGCTCTCCTTTTGCCGAATGACGACGCCCTGGCCCGAGTAGATCTGAATTCAGCGCGCCGACACCAATCGGTAAGGATAAACCATCACCGCCGCCCAAATAAGGATGGTGACAACTGGCACAAGCGGTATCCATACGCCCACTAAGCGCCTTGCTAAAAAACAGTTGCATGCCAAGTTGGGCCAAGGGGGTATCGATCTTGGGCAACGCCCGCCCCAAACTAGGGTCACCCTGTAAACCATGCTGCTGAATAAGCGCTTGTAATTCGCTGTCTAGTAAGGCCTCGCCAGATGCAGACGTTGAGGACCACGCCACACCGCTCAACCCACAACAAAGAAAAGCGCTAAGACATAACCACCGTGGCAACTGGCTCATCCTCACCACTCAATCAGCAGCGCCGGCGGGCACCTGACTCTCTTTTGGCAGCATTTCGTAAACCGCCTGCGCCTTATCCGGCTGTCCCGCACGAACATAAGCCTGGCTGAGTAGCGAAATCAATTGCGGGTCATCTATCAAGTCCAGCGCAAGCGCCTGCTCGAAATGAGATATCGCCTCCACATAAGCAGCTTGGCGCAAGTAGATTTGTCCCAGCCATTTATGGGCACCCGCCACCTCCTCAATTTTTAGCGAACGCAACAAAATTGCCTGGGCGATCAACAAATGCTCATGTTTTAATGCCAACCAAGCCACTTGACGATAAATGTCGATATTGTGCGGGTACATTTCCAATAACGCTTGTAACTCTGTTAGCGCGTTGTTGATGTCACCTTGAGATTCATAGTCCTCTGCCAATACCAGGCGCGCATCAAGTGGGTAGATCATGCCGGAAACTACCTGGATCGCCAATTCGGCTAAATCTGATTCTGGCTCATAATTAACAATGCTGTTTCCAGACTGCTCCCATGATTGAAAGGGCCAGTGGTCTTTCAGGTATTCAATGCGTAAATTAGCCATAACGCGGTCATACTCAGTCACAGGCCACACCTCACGAAAGGCCTGATGATCCATCACAGGAGCAGGCCATTCGCCCAACAACAAACTATGCTGCTGCAAGGTATCGTAGAAAGCCTCACTAAACAGGAAATAACCTTCAACGTTAGGGTGTAGATGTTCCAGCATCAAGTTTGAACCAACAATGCCATTCGGTGAGGCTTGTTCAAAATAGTCCTGCATCGGAACAACAGGAACTTGGTACTCCGCCGCCACTTGCTGAATAAGCGCATTAAATTGCTGTGGAGCGCGAAAGCGCAAGCCATCCAAATCCTTAGCTCGACGGTACTGATCTCGAGCCTCAGCATAACGCCCTTGTTGCTCCAACTGCTGTGCCGAGGCATACACCTCAGCCGCGCTATCCTCACCTGAAGAGGGATTTGAAACAAAAGGGGCTTGGTCACGCAGGTTACTCACTAATTCACTGATGACCACCTCAACCTCAGCCGACTGAAAACGGTCGATAAGCCGCCGTAAATTGCTTTCATATTGAGTCAGTCCAGCTTGATAGACCTCACCGCCATAGGGAATATCTGCATTATCAACCATGCGTTGCATCAGCGTGACAGATGATCCCCCCGCCACTGTACGATCATGATCACTACTTAGCGCATTAATAGTGTTACTCAGCAGGCGAAAAGCTTTGCTATGTTGCAACACCAAATAACTCCGCACCAACCATGGATAATGGGCGATCGACTTCGTTGAGCCAACCCCCCATGCACCATAAAACTCATTATGCCCACTATAAATCAACACCATATCAGGAGATTGGGCCAACACCTCGTCTACAAAATCCAATAAGCTATAGGTATTGATAGCACTAAAAGCGATATTCACGACTTCAAAATCATGCTCAGGGAAGGTCTGATTGAGCTTCCTCGATAACAAACGTGACGGCATCATATTTTCGGCATAGGGCCAGCCTACAGCAGTAGAACCTCCAAGCAAGAATATCCGTAAGGTATCATCCGGTTTATGCTCCAAAAAGAGATCGTCACGGGGTGCAGGGGGCTCATCGCTTTTATCAAAATATCGTAGCGCGACCTCCGGGTTAGGCGTTAAATATCCGCCCTGCTCAATCGGTATAAATAAGGGAGGCACTGGGTCGTAGTCGTAAAAGCGCAGCGCCGCTTCAAAGATGATAAAAAAAAGCGCTGGAATCGCCAAAGCAATAACATAAAAAATAGCCGGATATTTCTTCTGCTTAACCGTTTGCAAACAACTACTCCTAAAACAACATTACACTGACCGATTGACCCTTAAGATGAGAGCTTTGCACGAAAGATAATTAATCATCCATATCGGTCGCCAAACCACCCGCATCAATCACCCGTTGATCCAGTTGCTCCAATATATCTCGATAATAGGCATTATTATAAAAATCAATCCGCTTATTCTTCCAGGCAGCTTGCTCTGAGCTGCGTTGCTCTTTAACAAGATCAAGAACCAAAACAGCGGTTTTGTCCTCCTCCGAATAGCTATAAACAAGCGATCTAAAACGACGACGCTCCTGCAAGCCATCTTTAGGTTCCTCAGGCGCTGCGTCCAACCACTCAGTCGCAACTACATTACCATTAGGCTTTATCGGAATAACTTTATATCCCTCTTTCTCAAGCAACGCTTGGATTAATTGATTAACATCGGACTTATCCAATCCACTATAAACCTGCTTATACCAATTTTGGCCAGGTGCTTGTGCTGCAACCGCACCGCCCATTGAGGCACATAGCAACATAAAAACCAACACCGCTTGGAAACTTTTCTTCATCAATCTTCCCCCTGCTATTCTCGAAAACTGCCACGAGCAATAAAACCACTATGACTTCGTTCACCACCGTTGAAGAAGCATTATGGAAGAGTCTGTTTAGACACGCAACGATAGCCCTCATTCAGTATCAGATTACAATTAATTGATTATGTTAAACTACCGCAACTAACCATTGAGGCCGTTGCACAACTGATATTTCTTGTGCAAACGACGCAACCTATCTGAGAAGTATTTTTGTGGAGCACCGTGAGTGATACTTAACCTATCCGCACTGTTTTTATTCTTATCCGGTGCTGCCAGCCTTATTTATCAAGTCAGCTGGGCTCGCCTGCTCTCACTCAGCATTGGCTCCACCAGTGTCTCGGTGAGCATTGTGCTCGCCACGTTTTTTTTAGGACTGGCACTCGGCAGTTACTTAACCTCACGAATACCTGCACAACGCTTCACCTCACTCACCCCCTACCTGTTGCTTGAAGCGCTGATTGGCATTAGTGCTGTACTACTCTTGCCGGTATTACTCAATCTTGACCAGCTCATCACCTATTGGCCACCTCTGGGGCAACTCTTCATCTTTAAGGTACTATTGGTCGTTATGGTCTTGGCATTGCCCTCTATCTGCATTGGTGCCACCTACCCCTTAATGGTAAGCCTTGTCGTGCGCGAATCCACTTCCATCGGTCAACGCCTGGGGTGGTTATATAGCTTAAATACAGCAGGCGCTGTTTGCGGCGCTTTCGCAGTAGGTTTTGTATTGATTCCCCAGTGGGGACTGGATGGCGCGATATACATCGCCTGCGGGCTTAATTTCATCGTCGTCGGACTAGGGCTGCTATTCAAAAGCAGCATCAAGCTTCCACCACTTGCTGCAGATAAAAATCAGCCCACCCATCGCGACACCTCTCTCTCGTCGCTAGATAAAAAAGTAATGAGCATACTGTTTATCACTGGACTGTGTGCACTCGCCAGCCAAGTTGCATGGAGCAAATACCTGGCGATCTTTGTCCATACCACTATCTTTGGCTTTTCGGCACTGCTATGCATCACCTTACTGGGCATCGCCCTGGGGGCATGGTGGATGAAACGCTTTGTTGATCGGCTTACGCGGCCTGTTCATTGGCTCATTTTACTACTGTGCGGTCTAGTACTGGCACTGATATTAAGCCGTATTGGCCTGCAATATCTACCCACACTCTATAACGTAATGTCTGGATCATCAGATAATAACCCGCTGCTTAAATACACACTGATTGCCTTCATTCTACTGCCGCCCAACCTGCTCTTCGGCGCACTTTTCACCCTCAACATGCGGCTCTTTTGCGGCCCACTGGCTACCCTGCATCAGCGAGCTGGCCGTGGCTATGCCATCAACACCCTCGGTGGTGTCATGGGTGCGTTACTCGCCGGGCTATGGCTTATCCCTGCTTACGGCAGCGACCATACACTCATTTTCATCACCATGCTGATAGCACTCACCCCACTGCTATTCTGGGCAGAGATAGTAAACCCCCATCAACAATGGTTAACGGCTAGCGCCCTCACGCTAATGATGCTCGTACTCTGGCTCGGCCCCGCATTAGATTTTCGTCCCATTATCAACGCCTCAATGTATCCTTTTGATGGTGATAAGCACGCCCAACGCGTACCTGAATACCGGTTTATCGAAGAGGGGCGTTCCGCCGTGGTCAGCGTCACTACTTATGATGGCCAACGCTTCCGCCTACAAAACAACAGCCTGCCAGAGGCGGTTGTCACACCACCAGACCCTTACCCCTGGCTGGTGGAGACGCTACTTGGCTTGCTTCCCCACCTCCTCCATCCCGCCCCTAAAGATCAGTTTATCGTTGGCCTCGGAGCAGGCACCACACTTAGCGCAGCGGCCTTATCGAATGCACAATCGATACGTGTTGTTGAGCTGGAACCTGCGGTAGAGAGAGCCACTCAGGTCATTTTTAAGGGGGGCATCACCGCACTTCAGGACCCACGGGTCAACTTAGTCTTCGATGATGCCCGTCACCACCTGTTAGCCAGTGCTCAGAACTATGATGCCATCATCTCTCAACCCTCTCACCCGTGGTTAATGGGTAGCGGCAACCTCTTTACCAAGGAGTATTTTCAGCTGTTGTCCTCACACCTCAAGCCCGGCGGTATCTCGGTGCAGTGGCTGAATTTAATCAACATGGATAACCGCACCCTACAAAGTATCTTTCAGTCCTATTTCAATGTCTTTCCCTATGGCATGAGCTTTGTGATTCAACATGAAAGTAGCCTGCTGCTAATTGGTGCCAAGCAACCGCTCTTTCTTGACATTCCACACATTAATCAACGACTAAATAATCCAAAAATTCAAACGGCTTTGGGCAAGTGGGAAATTCAAAATTTTAATGACCTCACCCCCTATTTTGGGCTATCACGGGCGGATGCATTAGCCGCAGCGGCAAACAGCCCGGAAAATACCGACACCTCATTGATTGCCGAAATCAGGCTCTCACAACTCACGCCAATAACCCAGACAGAAGATCCATTTGAACTTCTTCTGCGTTACTTCAGCTTTGATATCGCTTATTATCTCAAGCCTGAAGCACGCGCGGCGGCGTTAGTAAAAATAGCCAATCACCTTAAACAAAAAGGCGATCAATTCCGCTATACCTTACTCATGCAACCCCGCACACCCCCAACAAAAGAGCAGTAGTGCCATGAAATTCAAGCAACAACGCATCTTTGGACTGATTATCTGCACCCTGTTAAGCGCCATAGGCCTTTGGCTGTTCTTCACCGAACGTCGCTTTCCGCTGGTTTTTTTAACCGCCGCCAGTCTACTGTTGTTAATCACCATCACGGCTCCACAGCGACTTAGTTACCCCACACGATTATGGGCAAAATTGGGACATCAACTCGAAACGATCAACAACTACCTAGTCTTAAGCGTACTATTTTTCCTGCTACTAACCCCCGTGGGGCTCATCGCTCGCGGGCTTAACTATGACCCACTGAAACTCAAACAAAAACAGCGTAAAAGCTATTGGCAACAACGAGATAAAGACTGGGATACTGATTCATTTAAGGACCAATTTTAATGGATTTTCTTTGTGAATTATGGCGTTTCACCCGCGCACGAAAAAAGCTTTGGCTACTCCCGATTCTTATCATTCTCTTGATATTGGGCGCGCTTATTATTGCCATGCAAGGTAGCGCCTTGGCACCACTGATCTACACCGTGTTTTAAAGGCCTCTGATTATGTGGATACTGGGTATTTCGGCTTACTACCATGATAGCGCCGCCGTCATCATTAAAGATGGAAAAATCATTGCAGCCGCCCAAGAAGAGCGCTTCAATCGGCAAAAGCACTCAGCCGCATTCCCTGAACAAGCCATTCAATTTTGCCTGGAGCAAGCAGGCATCACCCTCGAAGAGGTCGACAGCATTGCCTTTTATGAGAAACCCTTGCTACGTTTTGAGCGCCTGCTCGAGACCTACCTAGCCTTTGCACCAAAAGGCTGGCGCTCGTTTCTACACGCAATGCCGCTTTGGTTAAAAGAGAAACTATTTCAAAAACGTTTACTCATCAATGAGCTAAAAAAAATCGCGCCCGACGTCGATACAAACAGCCGTTTACGTTTCTGTGAACATCACCTTTCCCACGCGGCTTCAGCCTTCTATCCATCGCCTTTCGAGCGGGCATTGGTTTTAGTAATGGATGGCGTCGGAGAGTGGGCCACTACCTCCGTTATGTTGGGTGATGGTCAGACTATTCAGCCACTCAAAGAGATGCACTTCCCTCACTCTTTGGGATTGCTTTACTCTGCCTTTACCAGCTATTGCGGCTTTAAAGTAAACGATGGTGAGTACAAGCTGATGGGCTTGGCCCCCTATGGTAAACCTCGCTACGTAGAGCTAATTAAACAGCATTTGATCACCGTGGCGGATGACGGTTCCTTCTCTCTGAATATGCACTACTTCAACTACACAACTGATTTACAGATGACCAACCAGCATTTCCACACCCTGTTTGGTCAACCACCTCGTCGCCCAGACCAACCCATCAGCTCTCTTGAGATGGACCTTGCCGCATCCATTCAACAGTTATGTGAAGAGGTTATCCTCACGCTTAGCCAAGCGATTCGCAAAGAGTACCAAGTTGAGCATCTCTGCCTTGCAGGTGGGGTTGCGCTCAACTGTGTCGTCAATGGCAAGCTATTAAGTAGTAAGACATTCAAGAATATATGGGTACAACCCGCGGCTGGGGATGCCGGAGGGGCAATTGGCTGCGCGTTAGCAACTTATCATCTGCATCATCAACAAGTACGCTCGCTAAAAAGCACAAATGATGCAATGCAAGGCGGCTATCTCGGCCCCGCTTACGGTGATGAAGAGATACTCAAGGCCTTACAGTCAACAGCAAATATCAACTTTGAGCGACTCAATGACCAACCCTTATTACTATCGGCTGCGACAGCATTGAATAGCGGAAAAGTGATTGCTTGGTTTCAGGGGCGTATGGAGTTTGGGCCTCGTGCATTAGGTGCTCGCAGTATTCTTGGTGATCCCAGACAGGCTAAAATGCAGTCCCTCATCAATCAAAAAATAAAATTTCGCGAATCGTTCCGCCCCTTTGCTCCCGCAGTATTACGCGACGATGTATCAGACTATTTTGAGCTATATGAAGATAGCCCTTACATGTTATTTGTCGCCCAAGTTCAGGAAAAACAGCGGCAAACACCCGAGGCGCATGAACAGGCCGCGCAAGGTTTTGAGCAACTGACTTTATCCCGTTCAACCATTCCAGCCGTAACCCATGTGGATTTTAGTGCCCGTATTCAAACAGTCACGCAAAAAAACAACCCACGATTTTACGCACTAATAAAACAGTTCAAACAGCTAAGTGGATGTGGTTTAGTCGTCAATACATCGTTCAATGTAAAAGACGAGCCGATTGTTTGCACACCACTTGATGCGCTCAACTGCTTTCAGAAAACAGCATTAGATGAACTTTTTATTGGCAACTACCGAGTACTCAAAAGCGAGCACCCCTAAACTCAAGTCCTCATCGCTATTGATCGGGCAAGCGTGAAAGCCATCGACTCACCTTTTTTAACAAGGCTTTCTCATGACCTTCAAAAAACATATCAGCTCCGCGTATTTCAACTTGTTTGTAATCATCATTCCCCCCCAAGTTGACCGCCAATTGACGTGCATCACGGGCATTCGCTACCAGCACATCCCCGCTACCAAAAATATCCAAGATGGGCAGTTGTAATTTACCCAAATAATTGGCAGCATACATTCTCGGGTCGCTATTTCTCAGCATATACCAACCTAAAGCAGCTAAACCACGCACTTTGTGTAACGGCCGATCCACTAAATAAGCTCCAGCCATAATAGCCCCCAACCCATGGCCTAGTAGCACCACATTTTGCTCTCCTTGTTGTTCAAGAAAGGCTAGTGCCGCATCCAACCGGCCGGGAGAGTCGTCCAATAGCACCGCATGCTCCCGGCCACCACACTCCCCTCCTAACACTGGCATTTGCAATGAAAGTGTTGACCACCCTTTGTCCAACAATTCTCGCCTCAGGGGGCCAATCACCGCATGCCAATTAGGGTGTCCACCCATATTATGCAGTAAGACCACGGTACCCTTGCTCGTGCCTTCACTTTCAGCATAAATGGTCATGAAAGGCCTCGCTTGATGGTCTTGCAACCATAGCGGCTCACCCACCACAATATAATCTTCTAACTGCTCTTGCCATTGTTGCTCCAGGACAAAGTCTGGCCCCGTCGCCAGAGCGGCAAACGAGGGCGAGCTAAAATAGCAAAGCAAAATAAAAAACAGCCATCGATCCATGGAGAGCACGCCCAATTTTAGTCGGAGCTTAAACAAAAAAGGCCTAGCCACCATAATCGCTAGGCCTTTCACATAAACAGCCAAAAAACTACGGTGGATTGTTACACGAGCCCCACATCCAGCTCTGCCCAGCACAGTCTGCTGCCGTCCACTGCCCACTTTGAGCAAATCGGGTAATCGGTAGCATCGCATTCATATAGTAGGGGCCTTTGTTATAACCGGTCGACTCGTTAGGCGTCACACTGGTCCCCGCTGGCAGGCCCGCTTCAGGCCCCACATCATTCAAATTCACCAGCAGCGCCTTATTTTTCCAGCCGTGGGGCACCGCCACATGACACCAGTTACAGCGCATCTGCCCTATTCGATTATTATGAAAAATATGTAAGTTATTGTTATTGGCAATGCCCAAGGCTTTATTGGAGAACCCACTGTCATTATATACTCCTCCGCAGCTGGCACCACCCCACATCCGGCCATGGCCACCGCCACCCCAGCCGCCGCCGCCGCCAGTGGTTTCGTCGCAGGTGTAGTCATTGAAGTTATGGCATTTAAAGCACAAGCCCGGCGCTTGGCCGCTGCCGGTGCTGCTGTTCCATTGGCCTTGTAACAAAAAGTCATTCTGCGAACCATGGGGGCCCCAAGGCTTATCATCTTCGGTATCCCCCGGACGCGAGGTACCAATCGAGGCGGTATCGGTGCCGTGGCAATCGGTGCAATACATGGTTTGCGTCCCCACCGCCGCATCAAACGGTGGCTGGAAAATCGCAGTCGTGGCCATGCCGCGGGTCAGTTCACTTCTGCCAGTCGGCCGCATCACCGGGTGCCAAGCACGGTGATTATTGGTGCGCGCATCACACGTACCGGGACTCGCTCCGCCCCCCATGCCGCCCCCCATGCCGCCGCCCATACCACCGCCGCCACTGCTGGCAGTGCTACAGGCGAAAGCCCCTGACCACTCGGCCCCCGTAGAGGTCGGCGCGGTGCCTTCCCCTTCGTGCCCAGGCGGTGCTTGGTACTCCATTGCTTGATTGGTAAAGACCGTCATATTATTCGTGCCGCTCGGCGTCGAACCACCTGAGCTGCCCAGCGCTGGGCGACCAATGTAGTTATACCCGGCAATGCCACTCAGGTCGTCAAAGGCGTAATTGGAGTGGCATTTGAGGCAGATTTGATATTCCCGGGTGACATAGCTATAGCTGCTCGGATCACCACTCATATCCACGCCGGTGGGGGGCACGCCCCGTTTCACCTGAAAGCCGATCGGTATTTGGGTGAACTCGGCACTGCCATAGCTCGGTTCTACCCCCCAGGTTCCCCGTAATACCCCTGAAATCAAATTGTCATGGGTACCCGTATTATGATCGTGAGTACCCGCGGCGGCAGGGGTTGAGGCATCATCACTGGCGAGCCGCTCCTTAGTCACCCGGTGGGGGTTGTGGCAGTCGGTACACTCGGCATGCCGATTAGTGAGGTTGCCCTTACCCAGCAGTGCGGGAGATTCAATAAAGTCTTTACCCAGCTGCCCAGCAACATCAGGGTTGGCGGTGCCTATATCATGCACTTCACTCCCGGCCGCTTGCTGAAGGCTGGTAATGGGCATACCGATTCGCAGTAGGAAATCTGACTTGATATTAGGCACCGGCGTACCATCCCCTTGTGCAGTGAGCGTTACGGTCCCTCCTGTGGCGCCATCGTTTGAGTGACATTGATAGCAGGTCTCTTGGATTTCCGAATTGCCGCCACCTTTTGGCGAGCTGATGCTGTCCGTGCCTTCTCGCAACAGGCGGCGTGCCCCTTGCACGGTGTGGGTGTCATGGCAGTTTAGACACGCGGCTTGCCATACGGTGATGCCCAAAGGGAAATCCCGTTGTGTTGCGGCGGCGTCTGTATACACTTCGCCAGCAACCAGTTCGTGAGCGTGGGACGAATCAACCCAGCCTTCTTTGCTGTGACAACCGAGGCAGATGATGTCGTTATTGGCGTTAAAATTCGTGATGGAGGCCGGGTCGGCATTCGCTTGGAAGCGATTGAGGCGTAAAAACTTAATATCGGCACCGGTATCATCGGTGACATGGGGGTCGTGACAGCTCACACACTCAAGTTTGCCTGATCGTAAGGGGAGATCAGGCTTGACCCCTGGCCCCTGTTCTCCTATTTGAGGGACGGTGGCAGGATCATAGAGATCACCATCAGCGGCTGCCAATAGGCTGTCATAGGTGATGGAGATCGGGTGATCATTCATTAAATGGGTACCCAGGTTGCGGGTATAGCCGGTCGTGGCGCCACTACCCGCGGGCATCACCCCGCCCACGCCTGTACCTAACATGGCAATATCTTCGGTGCTGGGGTTTTGGTCGGTTCGTTGGCCATTCATGACATTGACGGCACCAATTGCTAAGGTGCCATCGTGGCAGGAGAGGCACAGTTTGGAGGAGTCACTGGGGGCTAGAGGCTTGGTCGCATCCATGGAGGAGGAGTCGTACATCTCGTAGGTGGCATTTGAGAGTTCTCGATTCCATAGCGGGGCATCAATCGAGATGTTAGCACTGTGAGGGGTGTGGCAAAAAACACAAATCTCATCTTCTCCCACCGCTTTGACTGAGCCCGTGCCACTAGTCGATAAGTTATGTTTGGTGCTCGCAATGTCTGAGACACGTGCCGCGCTAACCGGCTGGCTGATAAACAACAGCACCACCACCACAACGCTAGCTCTTAGCGCAAGACTAAGGTTAAACATAACTATTTCCCTCTACTCAAAAGACTCCCAGTCACCGCGAAAGTCATAAATAATTTAGATATAACGGATCTAAGCCAGCAGCCCCATTAGAAGCTATTTCACTCTTAACCTTATTAACACACTGATTTATTGAAAAAATACCCGATAAAATCAGTGTAAAACAAGCATCTAAAGTCTATTCTTTGGCTCCACCAGGAATACATCATTTTTTTAAAGTATATTTAAATAAATGACAGAATACAGCCCCAAAGGTTCATTCATGACCCCTCATCGCCCCTTCTATCAGCAATCATTAATTAAGCATACTCTAACACTATAGCGGCAGCACCTCATGATATTTTCAATAAAAAATTCATAACTATTCCGATTAATTTTTGCTCAACCCAATTATCCATCTCTCATATCAACCCCGAAAGGTCGTCGCTAACAAGCCGTTCTTCCCTCCTTACAATAGCCAACACCTCCATTAACACCCCTTCAAAGGAAAGTTTATTTTGGGGCTGGGCAAGTAGAACAAAAAAGGCCTGACACCATCTGCCAGGCCTTGCTATAAACAACCCAAAAAAACTATCATTTATGGAGGGTTATTACACGACCCCCACATCCAGCTCTGTCCCGCACAATTCGCAGCTGTCCACTGCCCACTTTGAGCAAATGAAGTGATCGGTAGCATCGCATTCATATAATAGGGGCCTTTGTTATAACCGGTCGACTCGTTAGGCGTCACACTGGTTCCCAGCGGCAAGCCGGCCTCTGGTCCCACATCATTCAAATTCACCAACAGCGCCTTATTTTTCCAGCCGTGGGGCACCGCAACGTGGCACCAGTTACAGCGAATATTGCCAATGCGATTATTATGGAAGATATGTAGGTTATTGCTATTTGCAATGCCTAAAGACTTATTGGAGAAACCACTGTCGTTATATACCCCGCCACAGCTAGAGCCCCCCCAGCCGTGACCGCCGCCGCCATGACCACCCCAGCCACCACCGCCACCAGTGCTTTCGTCACAGGAGTAGTCATTAAAGTTATGGCATTTAAAGCACAAACCAGGCGCTTGCCCACTCCCGGTGCTGGTATTCCATTGACCTTGCAGCAAGAAGTCATTCTGCGAACCATGGGGGCCCCAAGGCTTATCATCTTCGGTATCACCCGGACGCGAGGTGCCAATCGAAGCGGTATCGGTACCGTGGCAATCGGTGCAGTACATCGTTTGCGTTCCCACCGCCGCATCAAACGGTGGCTGGAAAATCGCCGAACTGGCCATGCCACGAGTAGCCGCACTTCTGCCGGTCGGCCGCATAACTGGGTGCCAGCTACGATGGTTATTGGTACGTGCATCGCAGGTACCAGCCCCCCCTCCACCACCGTGCATCCCACCTCCCCCATGCCTACCACCGCCAGCCGTGCTACAGGTATATGCCCCTGACCACTCCGCCCCGCTAGAGGTCGGCGCAGTGCCTTCGCCCTCATGCCCTGGAGGCGCTTGATACTCCATCGCCTGATTGGTGTAAACCGTCATATTATTCGTTCCACTTGGGGTCGAACCGCCCGAGGAACCTATCGCTGGGCGACCGATATAGTTATAACCGGCAATGCCGCTTACATCATCGTAGGCATAGTTAGAGTGACATTTGAGGCAAATCTGATATTCCCGTGTGACATAGCTATAGCTGCTCGGGTCACCACTCATACCCACCCCCGTCGGGGGCACACCCCGTTTCACCTGGAAGCTGACCGGTATTTGGGTAAATTCAGCACTGGCATAGCTCGGCTCCACACCCCAACTCCCCCGCAACACGCCAGAGATCAGATTGTCATGGGCACCCGTATTATGATCGTGAGTACCCGCGGCGGCAGGGGTTGAGGCATCATCACTGGCGAGCCGCTCCTTAGTCACCCGGTGGGGGTTGTGGCAGTCGGTACACTCGGCATGCCGATTAGTGAGGTTGCCCTTACCCAGCAGTGCGGGAGATTCAATAAAGTCTTTACCCAGCTGCCCGGTGGTATCGGGGTTGGCGGTGCCTATATCATGCACTTCACTCCCGGCCGCTTGCTGAAGGCTGGTAATGGGCATACCGATTCGCAATAGGAAATCTGATTTGATATTAGGCACCGGTGTACCATCCCCTTGTGCAGTGAGCGTTACGGTCCCTCCTGTGGCCCCATCGTTTGAGTGACATTGATAGCAGGTCTCTTGGATTTCCGAATTGCCGCTACCCTTTGGCGAGCTGATGCTATCCGTGCCTTCTCGCAATAGCCGTCTCGCGCCCTGCACGGTGTGTGTGTCATGGCAATTTAGACAGGCGGCTTGCCATACGGTGATGCCTAAGGGGAAGTCCCGTTGCGCAGCCGCCGCATTGGTATAGACTTCGTCAGCCACCAGTTCGTGGGCATGAGCCGAATCAACCCACCCCTCTTTGCTGTGACAACCGAGACAGATAATGTCGTTATTGGCATTGAAGTTCGTGATAGAGGCGGGGTCGGCATTGGCCTGGAAACGATTGAGGCGCAAAAATTTAATATCGGCACCGGTATCGTCGGTAACATGGGGGTCGTGACAGCTGACACACTCAAGCTTGCCCGAGCGTAAGGGTAAATCTGGCTTTACCCCGGGGCCCTGCTCGCCTACTTGTGGGACGCTGCCAGGGTCATACAGATCACCGTCGGCGGCAGCTAACAGGCTATCATAGGTGATGGAGATCGGGTGATCATTCATTAGATGGGTGCCCAAATTTCGGGTGTAGCCCGTCGTGGTACCTCTCCCTGCGGGCATCACCCCGCCCACGCCTGTGCCTAACATGGCAATATCTTCGGTGGTGGGGTTTTGGTCGGTCCGATTGCCGTTCATGACATTGACGGCACCAATCGCTAAGGTGCCATCGTGGCAGGAGAGGCACAGTTTGGAGGAGTCGCTGGGGGCGAGGGGCTTGGTCGCATCCATGGAGGAGGAGTCGTACATCTCATAGGTGGCATTTGAGAGTTCTCGATTCCATAACGGAGCGGTAATCGAGATATTAGCGTTGTGAGGAGTGTGGCAAAAAACACAAATCTCATCCTCCCCCACAGCTTTGACTGAGCCGCTGCCACTGGTCGATAAGTTATGTTTGGTGCTCGCAATGTCTGAGACACGTGCCGCGCTAACCGGCTGGTTGATAAATAACAGCAATACCACCACAACGCTATTTCTTAGCGCATGACTAAGGCTAAACATCTCCAATTCCCCCCCCCCCTTTTTTTTTAAAAGTAATTATCATTACAATGG
>Ga0316204_10005432_pt1 | contig 21028 bp, 13 predicted proteins | sample 6monrhotite_MG_2_FD_205661 | JGI IMG/M metagenome (GOLD analysis project Ga0316204, IMG submission 205661) | Microbial mat bacterial communities from mineral coupon in-situ incubated in ocean water Damariscotta River, Maine, United States -... | ecosystem: Environmental > Aquatic > Marine >... | reverse complement strand
ACAGCGTGCAGTCGGGGTCGCCCTGGAAGCGGTCGACCTGGTCCTCGCGCTTGCGCGTGCGGCCGTCGAGGTAGGCGTACTCGAACTCGCGCTCCTTCAAGATCCGGCGCAGCGCTGCGAGGTGCTGAGTGAACTGGCTGAAGACCAGGGCCTTGTGCCCCTCTTCGCGCAGCTCCTCGAGCATGGGGACGAGCACTTCGAACTTCGCCGACGGCTCGTCCATGCGTGTCTCGTCCATCAGGCCGGGGTGGCACGCGGCCTGGCGCAGGCGCAGCAGCGCCTCCAGCACGTGCATCCGCGGGAGGGAGGAGAACGGCGTCTTGGCCTGGAGCAGCGAGGCTCGGTAGTAGTCGCGAATCTGGTCGTAGTCCTTCCGCTGCGCGCTCGTGAGGTCGCAGTAGATGGTCTGCTCGCTCTTCTCGGGCAGGTCCGTGAGGACCTCCTCCTTTCGGCGTCGGAGCAGGAAGGGACGCAGCGCGCGCGCGATGCTCTGGCGCTCTTCGCTCGAGAGCTGATCGCCCCGCTTGCCGGCGAACAGGCGCTTGAAGCTCGTCGAGCGCCCGAGCATGCCCGGGTTCAGGAACTCGAAGATTGACCACAGCTCGCCGATGTGGTTCTCGATCGGCGTACCGGTCAACGCCAGGCGGTGGGTGGCGCGCAGCAGTCGCACGGCCTTGCTGACCTGACTCGAGGAGTTCTTGACCGTCTGGGCTTCGTCCAGGATCGCGTAGTCGAACTCCATCTCGGCCAGCTGCGCGATGTCGCGGCGCAGCGTGCCGTAGGTGGTGATGACGAGGTCCGTCTCGGCGAACTTCTCGACGAGCTCGGCGCGCTCGGGGCCGGTGTACGCGATCACGCGCATCTCGGGGGCGAAGCGTTGGGTCTCGCGCGCCCAGTTGAACACCAGTGACTTCGGCGCGATGACGATCGAGGGCCGCCTGATCTCCGGGTCGAGGCGGCGCTCCTCGAGCTCCGCGAGCACCTGAACCGTCTTACCGAGGCCCATGTCGTCCGCCAGGCAGCCGCCGAGCCCCAGTTCACGCAAGGACGTGATCCAGCCGAGTCCCTGGCGCTGGTAGCCGCGGAGTTCGCCCATGAACCCCGGCGCCTCTTCGCGCGGCTCTGCGTCGCTGATGCGCGCCAGTCGGCCGCGCAGGTCCTCGAAGCCGGCGTCGAACGTGACCTCGCTCTCGCGAGCGAAGAGCAGCGCGTCGAGCAGCCAGCCCTGGCTCTTGCCGAAGCGGATCGCGTCGCCTTCGGCCTTGCCGAGGCTCTTGATCAGCTGCCAGGACTTCGAGCCCTCCTCGGGCAGGAGGCCGAAGCTGCCGTCCGCGAGGGGGATGAAGTGATCGCCGCGTCGGGCCGCCGCGAGGATGTCGGGCAGCGGGACGAGCTGTCCCTCGAACTCCATCGAGCCCGCGACGTCGAACCAGTCGATGCCGGTCGTGATCTCGAAATTGGCGCGACCACCCGTGTGGACCGCGGCGCCGGAGAAGTCGAGGCGCCAGCCGCCGAGGACGAGCTTGCGCGTCGCCTCCTGCATGCGATTCGGCGCCAGCGCCGGGCGCGGCTTGTCGCGCTCCGTGGGCTGGGCGAGCTCGCCGCCGGACTTGAGGAAGCTCGCGAGCGCGAGCTTTTCGAACTCGCGTGCGCGCTGCACGAAGCGGCCGTCTGCCAGGGCCAGCGCGGCCTCGGGATCCTCGGCAGCGACGATCTTGCCGCCGTAGTCGAACTGGATGACGCAGGCGTGTCCGAGGCCTTCCTCGATCTCGCTCGTGACGCTGAGCACGGGGACCGGCGTGAGCGAGACGACGTCGAAGGCGGCCTCCAGGGCTTCGGCCGTCTGGCCGCCGAGCCCGGCGGTGGCCTGCAGCAGTCGCGCCTCTTCGCGGACGGGAACCTCGATCGGCCCGCCCATGACGACGGACTCGAGCGCGGACCACGGGGGCGACTCACCGACGTGGGCGAAGCCGCGGCCCGTGTAGAGCAGGTCCTCGCCGAGCAGGATCATGTTCGTCGTGAGCTCGAGCTCCTCCTCGCCCCGGCGCAGGACGTAGTCGAAGGCGAGGCGCGTTCCGTTGCGCTCGATGCGAGGCTCGACGCGCCAGGCTTCGCCCTCGTCGAAGGTCAGCGCTTCGCGTCCGACGCGCCCTCCGCTCGAAGCGAAGAAGCGACCGGTGCTGCAGGCCATGCGCAGGATCGGCTCCATCGCCGCGATCGGGATGCGCGAGCGACCGACGCGACGCTGCAGCGAGAACTCGGGAGAGTCGGGGACCTCGAAGGGCGTGAGCATCGCCGTCAGTCGGCGGTCGAGCGCGTCGCCGAGCCGCGGGCGCTCGGGCGCGTCGATGGCGATGCGGCGGGGCTGGCTCCAGCTGCCGTTGCGCGCGCGTCGCTGCCACTCGCTGGTCAGGTAGAGCGTGCGGTCCTGCTGGGAGGGGCCTGCGTCGAACAGGTAGCGCAGGCGGCCGTAGAGCTCACCGGCCTCCGCCCACGGGTCCGAGCGCTTGGCGCGACCGGCGCGCTCGAGCTGCTCGAGGCGGCTGCGCCACAGCGCGCTCGGCACGAACTCGCCGCGCAGCTGCTCGAGGATGCCGCCCTTCTGACAGTGCTCGATCAGCGCCCACTGATGGAAGCACGGGCCGCTGGATTCCGGGGCATCACACGTGCACCGACTGACGAGGCGGGGCTCGTCGTTGAGCAGGTCCTCTTCGAAGTAGATCTCGACCAGCTCGCCGGGGTCGTCCTCGTCGCGGTCGATCTCGCCCTCGGGGGTCGGGCCGACGCGGCTGGTGACGTGTCCGTGTTCGACCTCGACGCCGCGCACACCGCCCTCGTCGAGCAGGGCTTGGCCCTCTTGACGGACGGAGTAGCGGAAGCGTTTGAGGAGCTGCTTCTTCATCGAGGGGGGGCGCCGGCCTGGGGGGCGGGGGAGCCTGGCGCCGCGTCGCCGCGGGGGAGGTCGGCGTGCGAGGGGAGCGAATCGGGCGAGCCGCACAGGATACGGGATCCCCCTGCTGGACGAGCACCTTCTGCGTGATCCCCGCTCACTCCGGTCGAGCTTTCGTCGGCAGCCGGAGGAGGTAGAGGGCGCCGATCAGCGCGACGGCGGCCACGACGACGCGGACCAGGACCTGGCCTTCCGGTAGTCCCGGGCCGAGCGCGTAGCCGGTGAAGAGGGCCATGCAGCCGATGGCCCAGACCTTCACGCGCAGGCTGATGCCCTTGCCGGCGCGAAAGTCGCCGATCAGCGGACCGAAGAGTCGGTGCTCGATGAGCCAGCGGTACAGCCGTGGCGAGCTGCGCGAGAAGCAGGCGGCCGCGAGGACCACGAACGGGGTCGTCGGAAGGCCGGGCAGCGCGACGCCGAGGCCCCCGAGGCCGACGCAGGCCAGGCCGGCGGCGGTCCAGAGGGCCCGGACCCATCCAGGGCGCTCCACGGGGGCGTCCAGGGGGGGCGGGGGCGGCTCGGGGGGCTCCATCTTCGGCATCCTACGCGCCTGCGCCTTCGCGCGGGCCGACCCCCGGATGCGAAAGAGCCCCCGTCCGCTGACCGTGGACGGGGGCTCCCAGAGAGTCCGGCGCGGGGCGCCGGGCTGCAGAACTCAGTTCTGGATCGTGACGGCGTAGCCGTTCGAGGTGTTGAACGCCTGGGCGCAGGGCGACATCGCGCCGTCGCGGTACCAGACCTGGAAGTAGCGGGTCTCGCCGGCGTTCCAGCCGTAGGTCCCGATCAGGCCGCTGCCCCAGCTGGCTTCGCCGGTGGCGCTCGAGGTCACGACGCCGAGGCGCGTCAGCTGGCCGCCGGTGCAGAGGAGGCCGTCGCCGAGGATCTGGGCCGTCGGCAGCTCGACCACGCCGGTGAAGAGCAGCGAGGACTTGTTCGCCGGGAGCTGCGAGGCGCCGAAGGTCAGGGTGTCGTTCGAGACGCTCGCGAGGCCAGCGGCGTCGAGCAGCGCGCCGCTGCCCGTCGAGTTACCGCAGCCCTCGCCGGCGCTGCCGGAGTTGCCGCAGGGGCAGACCACGCCGGTGCCGTCACCGAAGCAGTAGCCGAGGCCGGACAGCGCGGTGACGCGCACGTTGTCGACACCGATGTCCCAGTTCTCGCCGCCGTAGAAGAACTCCGGGTCGCCCCAGAAGAACTTGGCCTCGGTCGTGTTCGTCATGACGGCGTTCCAGGCGTCGTCGACGACGGGGCTGAAGGTGTTCCAGCCGAGGGGCATGGTCGGGCTGCTGGAGTCGAAGTTGAAGTCGAAGGACTTCCAGCCGGCGCCGGGGGCGGGGGTGATGCCGCCGTTGACCATCCAGATCACGTGGTTGCCGTCCGTGAGCATGAGCGACACGTCACGGAAGGAGTTGAACACGGTCGTGTTGACGACCAGGTCGATGCCCATCGAGGAGACGCCGCGGGAGCGGAGGTCGCCGACGAAGTCGTTCGTGGAGTCCGTGGTCTTGACTTCGGGGGTGTTGAAGAAGTTGAGAGAGTCGCGCAGGTAGGCGCCGGGGTTGCCGCCGGCCATCTCGATCGAGTCGTTGCCGGCACCGAACGTCCAGCCAGCGCTGTTCGCGCCACCCTCGAAGGTGTCGGTGAAGGACTGTGCGCCGGCCAGGGTGGCCGTCAGGGAGACGGCGGCGATGCTGAGGAGAGTGTTGATGCGGTTCATCGGAGGTGTGCTGTTGGGGTGGGGTCGGGGGGATGAGCTTGGGGAGAGCCCCCTCGATCCGGGGACGAGTGTGGCCGCGGTTCAACGCGACGGCGGGAGTCTAGGACCCGCCTCCGAATTGATCCAGGAAGTTTCCTAGAAACATCCCGGAGATCTGGGAAAGCTGTCCCGCTGGGCCCAGGAGAGGAGCTAGACTCCTTCCCGGCTCCCTGGAACCCCCCTAGCACTCCGCAATGACTCCCGACCTGCACGACCTCCTCCCCGGCCACGACCTGCGCGCGCGGGTCTCGGCCCTCGGGGCCGCGATCTCCCGCGACCTGGGCGCAGTCGTCGGGGCCATTCCGGGCGCGCCGAGCGGCCCCCAACGCCTCGCGCAGGCCCTCGGCCTCGACAAGGTCTCCGTCAGCCGCCTCCTGAAGGCGCTGCGCAGCCGCGAGCCGCTGGCGATCGTCCATCACCTGCCCGGGCCGGAGCCGCTGCGCCGCTTCCTCAAGGCCGCGGGCAAGTCGGGCGCACCCACCCCGCTGGTGCGGGCCGGCGAGGCCCAGGTCGACGCCTTCGAGCGGCTGATCCGAGACGAGGCCGGCGATCGCGGGGCGCTCGGCTCGATCCTGAGCGCCTGGCTGCCGGAGGTGCGTCGCGAGCAGGAGCTGCGCGCGCGGCAGGCGGCCTTCCGGGCGGTGGGGCAGATTCGGGGTGCCCAGGCGGAGTTCGACTACTCGGCGGTCCTCCTTCATCCGTCCGTGGACGGAGACCGCGTCGACGTCGTCTGGTTGATCGGCATCGTAGGCCTGCAGCGCCTGCGACCGGGCGCGACGGTCAAATTCGACACGCGGCGCCTCACGCTCGCCGAAGGAGCCCGGCGGCCAACCGATCTCTATGGCAACGAGATCGACGGTCCGACCGTGCGCGGCGACGAGTTCATGCCGGAGAACCCCGCCCCGATCGAAGCACGCAAGGTAGGAGAGGTCGCGCACTACGTGCTCGGCGACACCGGCTTCGGTCCGCGCTCTGCGGTCAACGTGCACTTCTGCGAGGTCAACCGCAGCGAGCTCCCGTCGACCGTGCCCGTGGGCAGCGGCCGCCGCGCCTGGTTCTATCACGACGTGAAGACCTCGGTGAAGCGCAGCTGCTTCGACGTCTTCGTGCACCGCGATCTCTACCCCGCTGCCGATCCCGAGCTGATCATCTACGACACGGCGCTCGACGGCGTCGCCGACGTCAACGATCCGGCGCGCGACATCGATCGGCTCGAGGGCATCGAGGAGCTCTCCTTGCTCGGGGCTGGCCTCGACCGGACGCCGATCGCCGAGCTGCCGCGCTACAGCGAGCTGCTCGATCACGTCCACACGACGCTGGGCTGGGATCCGCAGGCGTTCCGGGGCTACCGGGTGCGCAGCGAGTACCCGGTCTACGGATCGCAGATCACGCTGGCCTTCCGGCCGCCGGAGCGCGACTAGCTCCCATCGTGAGGCTGTCGACCGCTCTCCGGCGGAGGCCACGGCCGGGAGCGGAGTGAAGATCGGCTGCGGTACAGGGTAGGCTGCGCCAGCCTCGCCCCCGACCCCGCGCCGAATCATGCTGCTCGAGCTCCTGGATCCCTGCTTCGCCCTCCTCCTCGATGTTCAGGCCGGGGGGGGCGGAAGCTTCGGCGGCGGCGGTAGCAGCGGTGGAGGCGGCGGCTTCAGCGGCGGCGGCGGTGGCGGCGGTGGATTCGGCTTCCTGATCTACCTGCTGATCCGGCTCGTCGTCGAGCATCCTCTGATCGGGATTCCGCTCGTCCTCGTCGTGCTGTTCGTCATGCACAAGGGCTCGCGCAAGGGCTGGGCGCGCCACCAGTCGAACGTGATCCGCGGCGCTTCGGGCGCCAGCGTGGCGAACCGCTCGAAGGCCTGGGCCGCTGAGGTTCGCGCCGCAGACCCCGAGTTCGACGAGGCGGCCTTCCTGGCGCGCGTACGAACGGCCTTCGACAAGGCGCAGTCGAGCTGGTGCGCGCAGGACCTCGGGCCGATCCAGCACTTCGTGACGGATGGTGTCTACGAGCGCTTCTCCCTGCAGATCGAGGAGCAGAGAGAGGACCACTGGCGCCAGGGGATGGAAGGCGTGCAGGTCGTCGGCAGCCGGCTGGTGCACTTCGACGGCGGCCGGGTGTTCGACACCGTGACGGTCCGCATCGAGTTCAGTGCCGACATCCATCGCATCCATCTCGAGACGGGCAAGCGCATTCCCGGCTCACAGCTGCCGCGCAACCACTTCGCCGAGTGCTGGAGCTTCGTCCGGCGCAAGGGCGCAAAGTCGCGCACCGAGGCTGGCCTGATCGAGGGCCAGTGCCCGAACTGCGGCGCGCCGCTCGAGATGAACCAGAACGCACGCTGCGCTTCGTGCGAGGCCTACGTCAAGAGCGGCGCGTTCGACTGGGTGCTCGCGGAGATCACGCAGGCGAGCGAATGGAGGCCGGAGCGGGAGGAGAGCCTCCCCGGCGTCGTGGCGTACGCGGCGGAGGACCCCGGAATCAGCGTGCAGCTCCTCGAGGACCGCACCTCGGTCGCGTTCTGGCGCAAGGCCTCGGCCGACCGCAAGGGCAGCGTCGAGCCGCTCATGCGCATCGCAGATGGGGACTTCACCGCCGGCTTCACCATGAACCTCGAAGCGCTGCAGGGCGGCGATCGCTTCTACGTCGCCGAGAACGCCGTGGGCTCCGTGCGGACGCTCGGCCTCCTGGCCGGCGACACCGACGACCGCGCCGTCGTCGAGGTCCTCTCCGACGGTCGCCGCGCGCGCATCGACGACAAGGGCCGTCACCAGATCGAGACGGCGCGGCACCTGCAGCGGGCGCTGTACGTGTTCGGGCGTCCCGCGGGGCAGAAGACCCGCGTCGAGGAGAGCTTCTCCACGGCGCACTGTCGCAGCTGCGGCGCGCGCGACCTGGGCGGAACGGACCCGCTCTGTCCGTACTGCGAGGCACCTCGGAGCGGCGATGCGTCCGCCTGGTCGCTGCGCGAGATCGTGATCGATCGTACGGCCGATGCGCAGGACCTGCGGGCCGAGCTCGCGGCCGTGGCGCGCGGCGCGGCGCCCGATGTCCCCGAGCGCTTGGACGTACCGAACGATCTGACGCGTCGACCCGGCAGCGCGCTCGCGCGCGTCTCCTCGGCCGACCTCGTCGCGTGGGCGGCGTCGCTCGTTCAGGTCGACGGCCGCCAGGATCCGCGCCAGAGACAGGCGCTGGCCACGCTGGCCGAGCGCGCCGACCTCTCCGACGCGCGCCTCGAGGAGCTCCTCCACGAAGGGGGCGACCAGTCCTCGATCCCGGAGCCCCGCGACACCTTCGAGGCGCGGCTGTGGCTCAAGGCGCTGATCGAGCTGGCGTTCAGCGACGGCGAGGTCTCCAAGGCCGAGCGGCGCTTCCTACGGCGAGCCTCCGAGGGATTCGGAGTGGGCCGGATCGAGTTCGAGACCCTCTTGAAGCGGGTGCGGGCGGACCTCTATCGCGAGGCTCGCCAGGCGCGGCGGTCCTCCTAGCGGGATCGGGGCCCCCGGGGCCGTGGCAGGGCTCCACTCACGACTCCAGCCCCCGGCCGGATCGGACGATGAGGCCCAGGACATGGCTCGCTCCCTTCGACCCGCCCTCCTGCTGCCGTTCTGCGTGCTCGGCCTGAGCTGGCTGCGCAGCGCTCCCCAGGAGCCGGCGATCGCTTCCTTCAAGATCACGGACGAGGTGGAGGCCCCCGAGCCCGAGCGGGTCCGGTCCGAGGACGTCTGGCTGCACCCGACGCGCTTCATGGGCCGCACGATCGCCTTCGACGTGCAGATCCACTCCGAGCTGGCCAGCTGGAACCCGATGCTCACGCGCTTCGGCAGCGGCGAGTTCCGCGGCTTCCGCTGCTGGTCCGACGAGCAGTTCCCCTGGGACCAGCTCGACTTCCGCTACCCGCGCGTGCGGGTCTTCGCACGCCTCGGCAGCGCCGCCGAGTGGGCCCTGGAGGGATCGGAGCGCTACGCGCGCTTCGAGCTCATCTGCGACGTGCGCTCGAACCACGCGGGGCAGCCCTGGGTCGAGGTCGTCGCGGTCAAGCCCCGGCTCCGACGCCTCGGCGAGGGCGGGATCATCCACGCCTCGCGGGGACTCGAGTCGATGGCGATCAAGAACTGGGCGGCGGCCATCGACGAGTTCGAGCGCGCGAACGTCGGCGGCATCCCGCCGCGGGCCAAGGACGAGCTCGAGCGGCTGATCGACGAGTGCCGCGAGAAGCAGAAGCGCATCCTGACGCCGATCGACGAGTCGCGCTGAGCCGAGGCTCGTCGGGACGCGACGGTCCCCTGGCGACTCTTGTCCTCGTCCAGGTCTGATCCCGGGCGCGTCGTAACCGATGGGCCCCGCGGCCCGCAGAGCGCCCTCCACGCGGAGCTGGACACGAGTCCTCCACGCGGATTGCAACCGCGGCGGCCGCCGTGCGATCCTTCGGGGGTCATGCTCATCGAGATCTCCATCCGCGACCTGGCCCTGTTCGAGAGCGCCGAGCTCGAATTCGGCTCCGGCTTCAACGTCCTCACCGGTCAGACGGGCTCCGGCAAGAGCCTGTCGCTGCGAGCCCTCGAGCTCCTTCTGGGCCAGCGGCCCAAGACGGCGATGGTGCGGCAGGGCGCCGAGTCGGCGCGGGTCGATGGGCGCTTCCTGTTCGCGCCCGAAGTCGTCCCGCCGCGGCTCGTCGCGCGCTTGCGTGAGGAAGCGCCGGCCGTCCTCGAAGAGTGGGAGGATGGCGAAGAGCTCGAGCTCGTGCTGACGCGCACGCTGACCCGCGAGGGTCGGACGCGGGCGCACCTGAACCACCGGCCCGTGACGCAGCGGCTGCTGCGCGAGCTGGCCTCGCTGCTCGTGGAGATCCACGGGCAGAACGACCACCAGCGGTTGCTCGAACCCGCGGAGCAGCGCGCGCTGCTCGACTCCTACGGGAGCCTGGACGGAGAGCTCGCGGGCTACCGCGCGGCTCGCACGAGCTGGATCGAGCTCGGTCAGCGCACGCTCGCCTGGGCGGACGAGGAGGCCGCGCGGCGCGACCGGCTCGAGCTCCTGCGCTTCCAGGTGCGTGAGCTGGAGGAGGCGGAGCTCTCCGAGCACGAGGTCGTGGAGCTGCGTCGGGAGCGCGAGCGGCTGCGGCACGCCGAGGAGTTGATGTCGCAGCTCGGCGGCACGCTCGGGCGACTCGCGGACGAGGACGGGGCCGCGCTCGACGTCCTGCGAAAGTCGGAGGGCTTGCTCGAGCGCTGGGAGGATCGCGTCGAGGAGCTCGGCGCGCCGGCCAACGAACTGCGCGAGGCGACGGCGCACCTCGAGGAGGCCGCGCACCTCTTGCGGCGCTTCCTCGACGACGTGGAGTACTCGCCCGCGCGCCTCGAGGAGGTCGAGGAGCGCTTGAACGAGGTCGAGCGGCTGGAGCGGAAGTACCGCTGTGACGTCGCCGGACTGATCGAGAGGCTGCCGCTCTACGCACAGGAGCTCGAGGCGCTCGAGGGCGAGGCCCAGGATCGCGATGCCTGCGAGGACGAGTGGCGCGCGGCGCGCGCTGCGCTCGAGAAGGCGGCGGCCAAGCTCTCGCGTGCGCGCAAGCGGCTGCGGACGCGCATGGCGGGCGAGGTCGTCGCGAGCCTCGAAGAGCTCGGGCTCGGCGGCGCGCGCTTCGAGGTCTCCGTCGAGCCTCGCGCAGCCCAGGAGCTCAGCTCGCCGAACGTCGACCAGGCCAAGGCGGTGTTCGAGGCCGACCAGCGTCGCTTCGCGAGCAACGGCGGCGACGAGGTCGAATTCCAGCTGGCGGCGAACCCGGGGGAGGGCCTCGCGCCGCTTCGGAAGGTCGCGTCGGGCGGTGAGGCGGCTCGCGTGATGCTCGCGCTGCGCGGTGCCCTCGCGGCGAAGCAGACGATCCCCACGCTCGTCTTCGACGAGGTCGATGCGGGCGTCGGCGGCCGTCTGGCTCCGAAGGTCGGGGCGCACCTGCGGCGGCTCGGCGAGCACTACCAGATCCTCTGCATCACGCACCTGCCGGCCGTCGCGGCCGTGGCGCACTTGCACCTCGAGGTGGAGAAGGCGGTGGCCGACGGGCGGACGACGACGCGCGTCCGCCGGCTGGTGGGCGCGGACCGCGTCGAGGTCATCGCCGACATGATCGCCGGGGGCAAGGGGCAGAAGACCGCGCGTCTCGAGGCGGAGCGGCTGCTGGCGGCCGGCGACTGACGGGATCCGTCTCGCCCGCTGGAGAGGGTGAGGGGCGCTGCAACGCACCTCGTGAAACGCCGCGCGGCGGCCCCGACCGAGGTCGGGGCCGCCGCGCGGCCGTTGGAGTCGGAGCCGGGCTCAGCCCTGGGCGGCGTCGTCCGCGAGGAGCTCGTCGAGGAACTCCATCATCTCCTTCTGCTCGGTGCCGATGCCCTTGGCGATCCGGGCGTAGGTCTTCGCCAGCTCGGCGTCGCCCATCGGGCCGGAGGCCCAGCGAGCGGCGGTGAAGTTGAGCTTGAAGCGAATGTCCTTGTCCTTGACCGTCGTCGGGTTGAGGAGGTCGAGCTCGACCAGGGCGGCTTCAGCGCCGGCCTTGTCCGAAACCGTCGAGAACTGGGCGTTCACGGCGGCCTCCCAGATGCCTTCGGCGTTCTTCGGGTCGACCTGCTTCGCGGCCGTGAGGATCTCAGGGCTGTTGACGCCGGCGCCGGTCAGGGCGCGAACGGCGCGCAGCTTCAGGCCCTTCTCGTTCTTCGGGTCGGCGGTGATGGCACGCTCGGCGTACTCGGTCAGCATCGACGCGAAGGGCGAGCCTTCGGTGAGGCCTTCGAGCGTCGTCAGGATCTCTCCCAGCTGCGCCGTCGTGTCGCTGCCCTCGGGGGCGGCGTTGTACTTGTCGAGCACGGCCTGAACCTTCTCGAGCTCCGCGCGGCCCGTCTTCACCAGCTCGTCGAGGTGCTCGACGTAGGCGGCCGGCCCACCCTCTTGATAGCCGGTCTTGCCGTAGACGATCCCGTCGTTGTTCATCAGCAGGATCGTCGGGTATCCGCGGATGCCGTACTTCGTGACCAGCTCGGCGTTGCGCTCGGGGTTCGGGACCTTGGCCTTGGCCTCCGCGCTGTTCGGGTAGTCGAGGGCGACGAGCACGAACTTGTCCTTCACGCCGGTGAGGAACTCCTCGTGCGAGAACACCTCCGAGTCCAGCTTGATGCACCAGCCGCACCAGTCCGACCCGGTGAAGTCGACGAAGAGGTCCTTGTTCTCGGCCTTCGCGATCTTGACGGCCTCGTCGAAGTCGGCGATCCAGCCTTCGCCACCTGCGTAGGCGGGCGCGGAGAGGAGGGAGAGGCCACCGAGGGCCAGGGCGGTGATGGTCTTCTTCAAGGTAATCAGGACTCTTGGGTTGGGATCGAAGATCGGAACCGACGCGGGGCTGGCCGATTCGAGAAGCAAGAATGCCAGGTACGGCCTGGTGCTGCGGTGTTGGACGGGAAATCTTGCCGCAGGGGTTTCCCGACTGTGAGCGCCAGGTAAGTCCCTCGGGCGTCCTGCTGAGGCCGCCGCCGACCCACGAAGGGAGGTCCGGCTGCTAGGCTCGTGTTTCCCGCCCGCTGACCCGCTATCGACCCATGCTCGCCGTTCTCTTCACCTCGACGCTGCTCGCCTTCCCGGCGCCGCCTCCCAGGCAGGGGGGCGAGGCGCCGCTGACCCCGCGCGAGCGCGCCGTTCACCTGCTCTCACGCTTCGCGTTCGGGCCGCGGCCCGGCGACGTGGAGCGCCTGCTCGAGCTCGGGGAGGAGGCCTGGGTCGAGGAGCAGCTGGATCCCGAGCCCGGCGGGCCACTCGAACTCGCGAAGCGCATCGCCGAGCTCGAGACGCTCGAGTTCGACCCGAGCGAGATGTACCGCTTCACCTACTACGAGCTGCCGGAGCGGGCGAGTCGCATCGACCGCTTCAAGCGCAGCGAACAGCGGCGGATCCCGATGCGTGAGCTGCTCACGAGCATCAATCTGCGTCAAGTGGAGGCGGACGATCAGCTGGAGGAGGTGCTCTGCGAGTTCTGGCGCAACCACCTCAACGTCAGCTACACGAAGGGCTTCCCCGCGCACCTGTACATCACGCACTACGAGGCGCGCGTGATCCGGGATCACGCGCTCGGGCGCTTCCCGGACATGCTGCAGGCATCGGCGCACCATCCGGCGATGATGCACTACCTCGACAACGCCCTCTCGCGTCGGCCCCCGAGCAGTGAGGAGCTGGCGAAGATCGCGAACAACATCCGCAACGGGGGCGGCTCCAAGGAGCGCGCCGAAGAGGCGGTGCGCATCGCTGCGACGCGCGGGCTCAACGAGAACTACGCGCGCGAGCTCCTGGAGCTGCACACGCTCGGCGTGGACCGAACCTACACCCAGAAAGACGTGATCGCGGTCGCCGAGGCGTTCACCGGTTGGGGGCTGATGAGCGGGGCCAAGGGGCAGTACGGCTTCCAATTCGATCCGAACCGTCACATCGAGGGCAACAAGCGCTTCCTCGGCTTCGTCGTGCGCGAGGACAAGAAGAACGGCGCAGCCGAGGGCGAGCGCATCCTCGAGATCCTCGCGAAGCACGACCACACGGCCGAGTTCCTCGCGACCAAGCTGGTTCGCTACCTCGTCAATGACGAGCCTCCCGAGGGGCTCGTTCAGGAGGTGGCTCAGGCGTACGAGCGGAGCGAAGGCGATATCGCTGCGATGGTGCGCGCGATCCTGAACAGCGACGAGTTCTGGGCGCGCCGGAACTATCGGGCCAAGTTCAAGACGCCCAACGAGTTCCTGGTCAGTGCGATCCGCATCACGGGAGCAGAGGTCACGGAAGTCGACGCGCTCTTCGATCCGCTCATGGCCATGGGGCAGCCGACCTACCGCTGCGACGACCCGACGGGCTACTACGACACGGCGGACGCCTGGCTCGACCCCGGTGTGCTCGCGAAGCGCTGGGAGGTGGCCCTCCAGCTGGCTGCCGGCAAGCTCGAGGGAGTTCGCATACCGCGCTCGTTCTACGGAGACATCGGCGAGCATCGCTCGCCCCTCGCGTGGATGCAGGCCATGGTCGGCAAGATCCTCCCCGGGGGGGCCAGCACTCGGACGCTGGCGATGTTGCACGAGGTCGTCCGCGAGCACGCCAAGGAGGGCCGCGCGCCCAACGTCGAGAAGCTCGGCCCGCAGGTCGTCGGCCTGCTCCTCGGATCACCGGAGTTCCAACAGCAATGACCCAACCCATCTCGAGACGCCAACTGCTCGCCGGCGCGGCGAGCCTCGGACTCGCCGCCCAGGGGCGCGCGCTCGGACTCGGTCTCCGCAGCCTCGAAGACACTCCGCAGCTCGGCCGCTCTGTCGTCGTGATCTTCCTGCGCGGCGGCGCGGACTTCCTCAACATGATCGTGCCGCGCGGTGATCAGTCCTACGAACTCTCGCGCCCGAGCATCGGGATCGCGGAGGACGAGGTGGTCCCGCTCGACCGTGACTGGGGTCTGCACCCGTCGCTCGCGCCGCTCAAGGCGCTCTACGACGAAGAGCTGTTCGTTCCCTTCGTCGGGGTGGGCTCGCCGCATCCCACGCGGAGCCACTTCGACGCTCAGGACTTCATGAGCTACGGAGCGCCGGGAGATCGCACGGTCCACAGCGGTTGGTTGAACCGTTACCTGACGGCGACCCAGCCCGAGGAGGGGGAGCGCAACGAGTTCCGCGGAATCGGCATGCAGCAGCTCCTGCCCACTTCGCTGCGAGGGGAGTTCCCGATTCTTGCAGTCCCCGACGACTTCCAGAGTCCGCGAACGGGTGGGATCCTCGACTACTTCGAGAAGTTCTACGGCGCTGACGGAAAGAAGGGCGCCGGCGACGACGAGGAGGGCGAGGTCCCGATGGACGACGAGTCCGGCGGACGCATGGGCGAGGAGCGCCCGCAGGGCGCGGATGTCGTCGAGTCCGGCAAGGTCACCATCGAGACACTGCGTCGCTTCAAGGAGATCGTCGGGCGGTCCGTGGAGACGGATCACGGCTACCCGGACTCGAAGTTCGGCGCGGGCATGCAGCGCATCGCGCAGGTGCTGAAGAGCGGCGAGGGGCTGGAGGTGGCCGGGATCGACATCGGCGCCTGGGACCACCACGCGAACCAGGGCGGCGCTCAAGGCGCCCAGGCTCGAAAGCTGGCGGACCTCGCTCGCGGACTCGTCGCGTTCCGCAAGCACATGGGTGCCAGCTTCCAGAACACGGTCGTGCTCGTGATGACGGAGTTCGGCCGCACGGTTCGCGAGAACGGCAGCCAGGGCACCGACCACGGCCACGGGAGCGGGATGTTCGTCCTGGGTGGAGGCCTGCGAGACGGGGTCCACGGGGACTGGCGAGGCCTCTCGGCCAAGTCGCTCTACGAGGGGCGCGACGTGCCGGTCACGACGGACTTCCGCGATGTGTTCTCGGCGGTCCTCAAGGAGCACCTCGACTTCAAACCGCCGAAGGGGTTCTTCCCCGGCTACAAACCGAAGTCGCTGAAGCTGTTCCGCTGACGGCCTCGCCCTCGCCTCGATGAGGTCTGGGCGGCGGTCTAGAACTTCACACCGAGGGCGACGGTGACGCCCTCGACGTCGCCGACCACGCCGCGGATCCGGCCGTAGACCGGGGAGCGTTTGTTGTCGTACTTCAGCTCGGCGTACGCCCCGCCGTTGAAGCCGTAGAAGTCGTCGGTGGTCCTGGCGAAGCCGAAGTCGGTCTCGACGGCGCCCGACAGCGAGGTGAAGTAGAGACCGGCGGAGGGCCTGAAGCCGGAGTAGTCGACCGCAACTCCGAACTCGCCTTCGAACTCCCCGTAGAAGAGCGCGTAGTCGACGAAGGCGTCCTCCTCCCAGCCGCCCACGAACGAGACGCCCACGCGGTAGGGGAGCAGGACCTTGCCCCCGCGCCGCAGCCGGCCGACGACCGGCTCGCCGAGGACCCCGCCGCTCATCCCGAAGTTGCTGAACGTCGTCACGAGGAACGGGTGCTTCAGGCTCTCACCGAAGGCGGACACGTAGGCGGAGAGCTGCTCGTCGCCGAAGGAGACGCGTACGCCGCCGCGACGCCTCTGGACGTCGTTGAGATTGACGTCCGGACCGAGGGCGGGGTCGGCCTTGATGCGACCGAGCTCGAAGTCCTCGTAGAACACCTCGACGCGAACGTCCGGGTTGCGCATCGAGTAGAGGGCGGGAGCGGGAGCGGTGAGCGCGGGGGGAGGCGTCGGGCTCTCCAGGAGGGGGTCGCCAGTGGAGGTGAGGCCCCAGGCGGAAGGGACGAGCGCTGGCAGGAGCAGGGCAGCGAGGATCGAGGCGGAGACGCGTGTTGTCATGGTCGTGTCGTGTTGGAGCGGAAGGGGGCGCCTGCCTTCGGGGTCGGCGGCCGCGGGCTGAGAGTGCGCCTCGCGCCGAGACGGACGGGCATTCTCGGGAATTCGGTCGGATCGGGGTCTCCGGGCCGCAGTGGGGCCTCCCGACCCGAGCGCGTCGCTTCGCTCCTCCGTCCGTTCGTGTTCGCTTCGACCCCGACTCCGCTCTCAGGAGCCGGGGCGCTACGATCCAGGGCCCACGACCTCAGCTCTCCACTCCGCCATGAACCTACCCTTCGCCGCAGCGCTGCTCCTCGTCTCCACCGTGTCCCTGGCGTTCGTCGCCCCGTCGGTGCAGGAGGAGGAGCCCACCTGGATCGTCTACGAAGGGGGGGAGGGGCCCGGCAAGGGCAAGCACATCGTCCTCGTCGCCGGCGACGAGGAGTATCGCTCCGAGGAGGCGCTGCCTCAGCTCGGGCGCATCCTCGCGAAGCACCACGGCTTCAAGTGCACGGTGCTGTTCTCGACCAACGAGGCGGGGGAGATCGATCCGAACGCGAGCGGACGGATCCTCGGACTGGACCAGCTGGCGAGCGCCGACTTGATGATCCTGTTCACTCGCTTCCGCCGGCTGCCGGACGCCGACATGAAGCACATCGTCGACTACGTCGAGGCGGGCAAGCCGGTGTTCGGCATCCGCACGGCGACGCACGCGTTCGCCTACGAGAAGGACTCCGAGAGCCCGTACGCGAAGTGGACCTGGAACGGCTCCGAGTGGCCGGGTGGCTTCGGTCGCCAGGTGCTCGGTGAGACCTGGGTGAACCACCACGGACACCACGGATCCGAGAGCACGGCGGGCATCGTGCCGGAGGGGAGTCGAGACCACCCGATCGTTCGCGGCGTCGACCGACCCTGGGGGCCGACCGACGTCTACGGCATTCGCGACCTGCCCGACGACGCGCAGGTCATCCTCGAGGGCGTCGTCCTCGGCGGCATGGAGCCGGCCTCCGCCCCGGTCGTCGAGGAGCGTACGAAGCGCAACATGCCGGTCTCCTGGATCCGGACGCGCAAGCTCGACGAGGGCAAGACCCAGCGCGTGTTCGCCTCGACGATCGGCGCGGCCGTGGATCTGAAGAGCGAGGACCTGCGGCGCGTCTTCGTGAACGCGGCCTACTGGTGCGCGGGGATGGAGAGCGCGATCCCGGAACGCAGCGCGGTCGACCTCGTCGGAACCTACGAGCCCACCATGTTCGGCTTCGGGTCCTTCAAGAAGGGCGTGCGCCCGAGTGACCACGCCGGCTTCGGCGAGGCCGCAGTGAAGGCCGACGGCGACGCGTCCGAGGCGCGCTGATCGCGAACGGGCGCTGCGGCCGTTCGTGAACGGGTCGAGCCCAGGCGGCAGCTGCCGCCTGGGCTCGACTTGTGCTGGCTCCGGGCGTTCCAGGCCTGGGGGAGGCCCGTGGCGGTAGCGGAGCGAGCGAACTGGGCGGGCGGCTAGCGAGCCGCGGCCGCGCGCCGGACGGCGCCTCGGGCTCGGGGTCGCGCGCCCGCGCTGCGGCCGGCGGTCCGTCCGCGCTTCGCGCCGCTCCCGAGGAGCAGCTCGTCGGCGTCGTAGCCCGCGTCGACGAACGCCAGGTAGGCGTGGAGGCCCATCTTGTCGTTCAGACTGCGGTACTGGTAGATCGACGCGATCGAGAGGCCCGAGCGTTCCGCGAGGTCTGCGGGGTCGTTCTCCCGGCTGTGCGCCTGGATCCGGGAGCGCACCTTGGCCTCGGTCGCGCTGCGCAAGGAGGCCTCCTTCGGGAGGGGCTGCAGCCGGCCGCCCGAGATCAGCGAGCGTGGCGTCTTGCGCAAGGTGCGAACGAGGCACAGCAACGAGCGAAGGCTCGGCATGTTGCCGGCGCGCAGGTTCTTGATGTCGTTCGTCGTTAGCCCGGTGATCGCGGCGCTCTCCGCGATGCTGTGGCCCTCGGTGAGATCCAGGATCGTGTTGGCCAGATGGAGTTGCATCTGGCGGGTTCGTTCCGTTCCTCGGACTCCTTGCTTAGGAGTAGGTCTGTGTTTCGACATGACTTGGTTCGCGGAGTCGATCACCGATTGTCCATCGTGCGGTGTCGACCCTGACCCTCCGTCGTTCTCCCCGCACTCATCCTGCCGCGCGCAGGCGACGCGTCAAGCACCTCGCGCGCGTGGATTCTCGAGCGCGATCGAGGTCGTACGAAGGCGCTGAGGGATAAATCACAGAGACGCATTCCCCCGGGAACCCTCGGAAGGACGCGTACTCGGATAGGGCCCCTGGATAGGTGTCTCAGGCCCCGACCTGCGCCTCCGCTTCTACTCGCCCTCTCCCTTCCCCGAGTCGCCGCGGTCGTCGCGCGTTTCTCATTCCTTACTCGACTGGTCCTCGTCCTCTTCCGAGATGTAGCCGAGGTCCTTGAGCATCTGCAGGTACGCGGGGTCGAGCGCGCCACGGGTGCCCGAGTGTTCGAGGGGTTCCTGCATCAGGCCGATGAAGGTCTGCAGCTCACCCATCAGCTCCTGGGCTCGCTCCGGCTCGGACTCGAACAGGTCGTTCGTCTCGAGCGGATCGACCTTCACGTCGTAGAGCTCGTGATTGCCCGTGTCGGACCAGATCAGCTTGAAGTCGCCGTACTGGAAGGCGCGCAGCTTCTGCTTCCACGCGTTGGGATCGAAGTCCGGGTAGGACTTGGCCACGTCGAGGAACGGCTCGGTGAAGGTCGCGGGCAGCTCGGAGATCAGGGGACGATCGGAGAGCGGGTTCAGCAGGCTGACGGTGGTGCTCTGCAGGCCGTCGGGCATCGGCACGCCCGCCAGCTCGAGCACGGTCGGGAAGATGTCGAAGTTGGCGACGGGGCGCTCGTCCCGGCCCGGCTTCACGCGATCCGGGGCCCAGAGGACCAGCGGAACGCGCACGAGCGGGTTGTAGAGCGAATACTGGTGGTCGAGCATGTGGTGCTCGCCGAGGTGCTCCCCGTGGTCCCCGGTCAGCAGGATGACGGTGTTGTCCAGCTCGCCGCGCGCCTCGAGCGTCGTGACGAGGGACTTGAACAGGTCGTCGAGCTCCGCGAGCGTGGCGTCGTAGGTCGCCGCCATGATCTCGAGCTCCTCCTCGGAGTACTCCTTCAGGCCGAAGGTGTACGCCCACATGGGCACCCAGGAGCGATCGGTCACGTACGACTTCTCGACCTGCTCCGGCGTCATCATCTTCTTGCGATAGCGACGCGGCGGGATGAACGGGCGGTGCGCCTCCATGTAGTTGATGAAGGCGAAGTACGGGCGCTCGGGGTCGCGCTGGTCGAGCCAGCGCGTCAGGCCCTTCTCCGCGAGCTGACCCGCGGCCTTGAGCATCCAGACGTTGGCCTTGCCCTGCTTGATGCGCTCGCTCATCTCCGAGCTCTTGTCGCGCGCCACCTTGCGCAGGACGGTCTGAAAGGCCTCCTGCTGCGTGTCCGGGTCCCACGGGTGCTCCTCGACGTCGAAGCCCTGCTGGAAGTTCTCGGCCTTGCTGACGTGCGGGTTCGCGGCCCAGAGGTACGTCTGGTAGCCGGCGGCGCCGAGCGCCTCCGCCGCCGTGGTGTGGTGGTCCTCGAGCCACTGGTGACCGAAGTAGGTTCCGTGCTCACTCGGCAGCTTGCCGGTGAACATCGCGGCGTGCGAGGGCACGGTCGAGCTGGCGGTCGACACGCAGTTCTCGAAGACGCGCGCGTCCTTGGTCCACTCCTCGAGGAACGGCGTCGTCTCGCGGTCGTGGCCGTAGAGGCTCATGCGGTCGGCGCGAGTCGTGTCCCAGACGATCCAGATGATGTTCGGGGCGTCGTTGGCGGCCGTCGTTGCTCCACCTTCCTCGCCGTCACCGCCGCCGCAGCTCGTCGCGGAGGCGCACAGGGCCAGGAGTCCGGCCGCGAGGCCGAGGCCGAGGGCGGGGGAGGGGCGGAGGGACCGAGGAGAGGCGGGGCGGGGGATCATGCGGAAGCGTCGAGATCGGCGTGTGTTCGGGAGCGTTGGGAGCGTACGCGGCGAGGAGGGGAATGATAGCCTGCGCGGCGAAACTGCCGGATGGCGCGCCCCCGAGGCCGCGAACCGCTCCATGGCGACGAATGCTCGAGGACACCGCAACCCCCACTCGCTCGACCTGGCGCCCCCTCGACTGGATGGGCGTGGTGGTCGCCGTCGTCGCCGCGCTGCTGCTGTTCCTCCAGACCCGCGGAGTCGGGTTGATGGGGCATGACAGCTACCCCCTCATCCTCACCTCGCGGATCCACAGCGGCGGCGACCTCATCGGGACGTTCACCGAGCAGCTGATGGACGGCCGCTACCACGGCGCCTACTTCCGCCCGCTCCTGAACCTCTCGTTCGCGCTCGACGAGGCGATCTGGGGCCTGGACGCGTTCGGCTATCAGCTCACGAACGCCCTGCTGTTCGCGGGGGCCGCGCTCGCCCTGCACGCCTTCGCCAGGCGGGCGCTCGGGGCCGGCGGGGGCTTCGGGGCGCTGATCGCCGTCGCCTTCTTCGCGCTCCACGAGTCGCACTTCGAGGTCGTGCCCGTGCCCGCCCGCCGACCCGAGCTGCTCTGCGCGCTCTTCGCCTGCGCGGCGCTCGCGGCGCAGCTGCGACCAAGCGCTCTCGCTGCGCGCTGGCCCGTGCTCGGGCCGCTCCTGATGCTCGCGGCCGCCGCGTCGAAAGAGACGGGCTACGCGCTGCCCGCGGTCGCCGTTCTCGCTGTCTACCTCTACTCGGAGGCGTCCGGTCGCCGGGCGCGCCTCGTGCACGCGGGCCGCGCAGCAATCGCCTACGCCGTGCCGATCGCAGCGCTCCTGGGCCTGCGCCTCTGGGTGCTCGGCGGGCTCGGCGGACCCGCAGCGCTGCCTCCGGGTTACGAGGGTCCGGGCACTTTCGAGCTCAGCGCGACGCTGTTCGATCGCCTGCTCGTTCCGCAGAGCGCGACCTCGGGGTCGGCTTGGCTCGGCGCTCTTGCGCTGTTCGCCGGTCTCGGCGTCGCCAAGTCCTGGTTCCTCGGAGG
>Ga0316204_10005431_pt1 | contig 21028 bp, 20 predicted proteins | sample 6monrhotite_MG_2_FD_205661 | JGI IMG/M metagenome (GOLD analysis project Ga0316204, IMG submission 205661) | Microbial mat bacterial communities from mineral coupon in-situ incubated in ocean water Damariscotta River, Maine, United States -... | ecosystem: Environmental > Aquatic > Marine >... | reverse complement strand
TGATCGGCAACCTGGATGTCATTGGCAACGCCTACGAATTTCTCATTAAAAATTTCGCCGCCACTTCCGGAAAAAAAGCCGGTGAATTTTACACCCCACCCGAAGTATCCGACCTCATCGCCGAACTGCTGGCACCGCAAAAAGGCGACAAAATCTGCGACCCTGCCTGCGGCTCCGGCTCCCTACTGATGAAATGCGGCCGAAAAATCCGCGAAAATTTTAACGGCTCAAAGGAATACGCCCTTTATGGCCAGGAAGCCATCGGCTCCACCTGGGCACTGGCCAAAATGAACATGTTCCTGCACAGCGAAGACAACCATCGCATCGAATGGGGAGACACCCTACGCAATCCCAAACTACTCAATAGCGATGAATCCCTGATGCACTTCGACATCGTCACCGCCAACCCGCCCTTCTCCCTGGAAAAATGGGGCCACGACGAAGCCGAAAATGACAAATGGCATCGCTACCGTCGGGGTATCCCGCCCAGAACCAAAGGTGACTACGCCTTCATCCTGCACATGATCGAAACCCTCAAACCCGATACCGGACGCATGGGCGTCGTCGTACCCCACGGTGTTCTTTTCCGAGGTGCAGCAGAAGGTAAAATCCGCCGCAAACTCATCGAAGAAAATGTGCTGGATACCGTTATCGGCCTGCCGGAAAAACTGTTTTATGGCACCGGCATCCCCGCCGCCATTCTTATTTTCAAAAAAACCAAAACTGATGACAACGTGCTGTTCATTGACGCCAGCCGCGAATATGCCGACAGCAAAAACCAGAACATCCTGCGCATCGAAGACATCCGGAAAATCATCGACACCTGTCACCAGCGGGCATTCGTGGATAAATACGCTTATCTCGCCACCCCGAAAGAGATTACGGAAAACGACTTCAACCTCAACATCCCCCGCTATGTGGATACCTTTGAAGAAGAGGAGGAAATCGACCTTATGGCCGTACGCGCCGAACGGGAAAAACTAAAGGCAAAGCTGGCCGGGCTGGAAGAGGAAATGGACGGGTATTTAAAGGAACTGAGATATGAATAAGAAGCTGACACAACACCATCAAACTTTCGAAAGCCTGAAGCACCTAGCTCCAGAAGGGGAAGAATATTGGTTTGCTCGCGAACTGCAATCCGTGCTGGATTATGTCAGTTGGGTAAAGTTTGGGCGAGTTATCAACAAGGCGATGACAGCCTGCAAAAATACAGGCCATAACCCTGACGACCATTTTGTCCAAGTGGACAAAATGGTCGTCATAGGCTCGGGAGCACAAAGGAAAACAAAGGATTACAAGCTTTCCCGCTACGCCTGTTATCTCATCGTCCAGAATGGCGACCCAAACAAACCAGTCATTGCCAATGGCCAAACTTACTTTGCCATTCAAACCCGCCGACAGGAACTGAAAGACGACACCGGCTTCCAACAGCTATCCGAAGACCAGAAACGACTGATGCTGCGCAACGAACTGGCGACCCACAACAAACAACTCGCAGCCGTCGCCCGAGATGCCGGTGTAAAAAGCGGCCTGGATTACGCCATCTTTCAAAACCACGGTTACAAAGGACTGTATGGCGGCCTTGACAACAAAGCCATCCACCAGCGCAAAAGCTTAAAAAAAAGCCAAAAGATTCTCGACCACATGGGCAGCACCGAACTGGCCGCCAACCTGTTCCGCGCCACCCAGACAGAAGACAAGCTCAAGCGAGATACCATCAAAGACAAAACCAAAGCCAACCAAACTCACCGTAAAGTCGGTGCCAAGGTGCGCCAAACCATCAAGGAACTGGGCGGCACCATGCCAGAAGACTTGCCCACACCCGAGCAAGGCATCAGTCAGCTTGAACATCAACAGAAAAAGCTAGGGAATGGTCAAAAATGAAATCTGCCCCAATGACAAAACAAAAGTGCAGCGTTAACCGTAAGGTGGGCACGTTTTCTGTGCCCAAGCATGCATTATTAAAATCCGCGTGGGCAAAAAAGCATGCCCATCCTACATCTAAGCTGCAAACAGAGTTGGACGGGTATTTTAAGGAGTTGAGTTATGGTGCCTGAAGGTTGGTTTGAAGGCCGTGTTTCAGATTTGGTAAGTGCTTTAGAAGCTGGCGTTAGTGTTAATGGCGAAAATAGACCAAGGAAGCCTTATGAGAAAGCCGTTCTAAAAGTTAGTGCCGTTTCATATGGGTATTTTGATAAAAATGCATGCAAAGTAATAAGCAATGAAGAACTGAAGCGTGCTCGTATTAACCCAAAGGCAGGTCAGATAATTATCAGCCGAAGTAATACAGGAGAATTAGTTGGTGCGAGCGCATTTATCGAAAAAAATTATGATTACTTGTTTTTACCAGACAAACTTTGGCAGATAGTTCCAAAGTCCCACTCAGATATGAGATGGCTTAGTTATATTCTTTCCTCTGAAAAGTTAAGACATGCCTTGTCTCATCTTGCCACGGGCACAAGTGGGTCAATGAAAAATATAACCAAGAGTGAACTACTGAGCTTAAAAATTTTTATTCCTCCACTCCCCGAACAAAAAAAAATCGCTCGCATCCTTTCCACCTGGGACAAGGCCATCGAAACCGTCGAAAAACTGATCAACAACAGCAAGGCGCAGAAAAAGGCGATGATGCAGCAGTTGTTAACAGGAAAACGACGGCTGCCGGGGTTTGAGGGAGTGTGGGAAAAAGTGTGCCTAGCAGATATTTGTAGTATCAACCCGAAAAGGCTCCCATGCGTTTCCGACACAAAAGTATCATTTATCCCTATGGATGCAGTTTCTGAAGATGCCAAACTCATTCGATACGATATTCGAGAATACTCTAAGGTTAAGCAAGGATTTACATCTTTTACAGATGGTGATGTATTGATCGCCAAAATAACACCTTGTTTTGAGAATGGAAAAGGGGCTTATGTTGAAAATCTGATGAATGGCATTGGTTTTGGAAGCACTGAATTTCATGTGTTGCGAGCAAAAATGGAAATCAATTCAAAATTTATTTATTACCTCACAAATACAAGAGAGTTTCGTGTGCGTGGAGAAACTAATATGCAAGGCTCGGCAGGGCAAAAGCGAGTTACTACTAATTATCTCAGAGGTTTCAAAGTAGCGATATCTTCTGACTATAAGGAACAACAACACATCGCTTCTGTACTCACTGCCTCCGATAAAGAAATTGAAATTCTGCAACAAAAGTTGGACTGTCTAAAACAGGAAAAAAAATCCCTCATGCAACAACTGCTCACCGGCAAGCGGCGGGTCAAGGTGGATGCCGATGGCTGATCAAACCCTGAGGGTGTCCCTTTCCTGTTTGGTGGAACCGCTGCGCTTGTTCCACCCTACCCGGGTAGATGCTGGAGTTGGGGTATTCATAGATTTTTTTGTTCCACTCTATTCGACACAGCGTAAAACCGTAGAGTGGAACAAGCGTAGCGGTTCCACCATGATCACCCGGGTAGATGGTGGAGTTGGGGTGTTCATAGATTTTTTTGTTTCGTTTTATTCGACACAGCGCAAAACCGTAGGGTGGAACAAGCGCAGCGGTTCCACCATGATCACCCGGGTAGATAGTGGAGTTGGGGTGTTCATAGATTTTTTTGTTTCGTTTTATTCGACACAACGTAAAATCGTAGGGTGGAACAAGCGCAGCGGTTCCACCATGATCTTGCATACACCCTACAAACCTAGGTTGTCCGTAAAATGAGCGAATACCACCGTACATTCGCCCCAGGTGGCTGTTTCTTTTTTACTCTGGTCACCCATCGGCGACAACCACATTTTGCCAATAAAGATAACGTAAAACGTCTGCGCGAGGCTTTTGTCCGGGTAAAAGCCAAACATCCCTTTACCATCGATGCCATCGTGGTACTTCCCGACCATCTGCATACGCTTTGGCAGTTGCCTGATGGAGATTCCGATTATTCCTTGCGCTGGCGTTTGATCAAGCATTATGTGTCAACAGGGCTACAGACCGATATCAATCAGCGAGGTGAAAAACAGGTTTGGCAGCGCCGGTTCTGGGAACACACGATTACCGATGAACGAGATTGGCGTAACCATATGGATTACATTCATTTCAATCCGGTTAAACACGGTTATGTGAGTTCCCCTGCTGACTGGAAATCAAGTTCATTTTCCAGAGCAGTGGATGTCGGTTGGTATGAGAATGACTGGGGACATTGCGAGCCGGAAAACATTTTGGGGATGGATGTGGAATGAATATCATTTGTATTGTTGCAGGTGAAGGTGGAACCGCTTCGCTTGTTCCACCCTACGTTTACAATCCACCCTACACTAACGCAATGACCACTGGTCGGGAGCTTGCAATGATCTGCGAAACCAAAAAATTCTTCAGGTCCCACACTCTCACCGACTGCCCACAGTTCGATCAGACACAAAAAAATACCTTATCGTCAGCTTACTGGCAGAAAGAACAAAATTATTTACAAAATGGGCTAATCTGCCTATACATTTCTGCAACACAACCGCCACGCCTATGGGGTCTGTATCCTACGCGTAACCTTGGCGGTTTTTTTGTACCTGAAAATCAAGGGCTTGTGTTGTGAAGCCCTATGATAAACCAGCCTTGACCTTCGAGACACAGCTTGAGCATCTCGAGCGGCGTGGCCTCACTATCGGTGACCGTGAGCATGCTCTGGCGACATTCTCACATATCAGCTATTACCGGCTGAGCGCCTACGGGTATCCATTTCGTATCCGGGATGACCAGAACCAAGTCACCAACCATTTTGCGGACAACACCAACCTTACGGATGCATTGACACTTTACGAGTTTGACCGGAAATTACGACTACTGATTATGGATGCCATTGAACGCATCGAAGTATCCATTCGTACCCAGCTAACCTATGTGCTTGCACACACGTTTGGAGCGTTTGGCCATACCAATACCAAGAATTTTAATCCGCAATTCAAACATATGGCATGGCTAAGTCGCCTGGATGATGAAGTTCAACGATCCAGAGAAGAATTTATCCGACATTTTCAACAATCCTATCAAGGGTTTCCCCGAATACCGATCTGGATGACGACAGAAATCATCTCCTTTGGTGCTCTCTCAAAACTTTACAAAGGATTGAAACATGAACACAAGTGCAAGGTGGCGGATGCTTATGCACTTCATCACAAGACATTAACGAATTGGATGCATGTATTGACATACATCCGTAATGTCTGTGCTCATCATAACCGACTCTGGAACAGGGAGTTGGCTATCCGTCCCAGACTTCGCAGTTTTCCGGAAAGATGGCAACCACCACACACACCAGGAAACGACCGTATTTTTATTATTCTTCTGATGTTGAATCACCTGCTCAAGGCTGGGGATAACGGTGATGATTGGCGGGATGCTCTTTTCAATCTCATCACGCCTGTTACAACATTACCCCGCTGGGTGGCAGCGATGGGATTTCCTGAACAATGGAAAGAGCATTCTTTGTGGTAAGCCAAATATGACTCCAGATACCAAAGAACTTTTCAGTTCCCACATCCCTGCCTTGCAGCTTTTGATGAACATGGGCTATGCCTACCTGCCACCTGATGAGGCAATGAAACAACGGGGTAACAATACGGGCGAGGTTTTACTGCGGGAGGTGTTGATCGGTGAACTGTGCAAGCGCCATTTCACCTGGAAGGGCAAGACGTATCCTCTCTCCAATAATGCCATTGATGAAATTGTGCGCCAGCTTGCTTCACCCGGCCTGGGTGAGGGATTACTGGCGGCCAATGAACGTATCTATAACCGGCTGACGCTGGGCATTACGGTTACCGAGTTTATCGACGGAAAAAAAGCACAGCCGACCATCCCTGTCATTGACTGGCAGAGTCCCGAAAACAACTGCTTTCATGTCGCCGATGAGTTCACGGTACTGAATACAGCGGGTATGGGTACTCGGCGGCCGGATATCGTGTGTTTCATTAATGGCATTCCTTTGGTGGTGATCGAGGCCAAGCGCTCTGACCCACACAATGCGCACCAGGACATGATCGGGGAAGGTATTTCACAGCAACTCCGTAATCAAGGTGTAGACGAAATTCCAGGCTTGTTCGCCTATTCCCAGTTATTGTTTTCCGTTAACGGACTGGATGGCCGTTATGGTACGACGCGCACCCCTGATAAATTCTGGGCACAGTGGCGGGAAGAAGCGCTGGATGAAGCAGTGTTCGATAAAATCAAGAATCGGGCATTGCGTAATGATCAAAAAAACCGGCTTTTTGCTCATCGCGCAAAATGGACATGTGACTATTTTGATCAAGTGCAGGCGCAGGGCAAGTTGTTACCCACTGGCCAGGATCGCTTGCTTATCAGTTTGTTGCGACCAGACCGGTTATTGGCGTTCATTCGTTTCTTTATTTTGTTCGATAAAAACAATGGCAAGATTGCCGCTCGTTACCCGCAATATTTTGGCATCAAACAACTGATCAAGCGTGTCTGCCAAAAAGATGCACAAGGTGCGCGCGAGGGGGGTGTCATCTGGCATACCACGGGGTCTGGCAAATCGTTCACCATGGTGTTTATGGCCAAAGCGCTGATCCTGCATGAGGTATTAAAACAATGCCGTTTTGTGGTGGTGACTGACCGCATTGACCTTGAAAACCAGCTCAGTAATGTATTTGCCAATGCCGGGGCGTTGGCCACGGCGCGGGATATCGAACGGGCCAAAGCCCGTACCGGTAAGGATTTGGCGGAACGTATTGGCAATGGCAGAGAGCGTATTCTGTTTTCCATTATCAACAAGTTTGCGACCGCTGCCCGGCAGCCTGAGTGTCACAATCCTGACCCAGATATTATTGTGCTGGTGGATGAGGGGCACCACAGTCACGGCGGGGAGACGCATGAGCGTATGCGTCAGGCACTCCCCAACGCAGCCTTTATTGCTTTTACCGGTACGCCACTGCTGCACAAAGATAAAACCACAAACAAGTTTGGTCCCATTATTCACGCTTATAGCATGCAACGAGCAGTGGAAGACGGCACAGTAACACCCTTGCTTTACGAAGAACGCATCCCGGAATTGGGCACTAATGCGAAGGCTATTGATCACTGGTTTGCACGTATTACCGAGGGACTGACCGACAAACAGAAGACTGATCTGAAAAAGAAGTTTTCCCGTAAAGGTGTGATCTATCAGTCGGATAGCCGTATCGAATTAATCGCTCACGATATTTCTGATCATTTTGTCAAAAACATTCCCGATGGCATGAAGGGGCAGTTGGCAACAGACAGTAAACTTTCGGCGATTCGCTATAAAAAATATCTGGATGATATCGGGCTGGTGAGCAGTGCGGTAGTGATGTCGTCACCTGACACCCGCGAGGGGCATTCTGAAGTTGATGAGAAGCAGCGGCCCGAAATACAGCAGTGGTGGCAGAACAACATCGGCAACCAGAATGATGAGGCTTATGGCAAAGCGATGACGCGCCAGTTTGCGGAGGAAGATGATCCGCAGTTACTCATTGTGGTGGACAAGCTGCTCACCGGTTTTGATGAGCCCCGCAATGCGGTGCTTTACATTGACAAGCCACTAAAGCATCACAACATCATCCAGGCCATTGCCCGCGTTAACCGGTTACATGAATCAAAGAAATTTGGTTTGCTGATTGATTATCGCGGTATTCTGAAAGCACTGGATACCGCGCTGGTGGCCTATCAGGAGCTGGAAGAACGCACTCAGGGTGGTTTTGATATTGATGACCTTGCAGGGCTCTATCGTCAAATAAGTACCGAATATAAAAAACTGCCCATGCTCCACGATCAGTTGTGGGCATTATTCAGCATGGTAAAAAACCGGGGTGATCTGGAACAATTCCGGCAGGTGCTTATTCCCCACTACCAGGAAGATGAAGCCGGAATGCTTTTTGATGCCTGTCAGAAGAGCAGAGAAGACTTTTATGACGCATTACAGGATTTCAGCAGTTGCCTGGGAGTGGCTTTGGGTTCTGCCGGTTTTTACGAGGACAACAGCTTTACGGAAGAGGATATCAAAACCTATAAGCGTGATTTGACGCATTTCACTAATCTTCGACGTATCGCACAACAAGATGCCGGTGAGACGGTGGACTATTCCAGTTATGCAGCACGCGTCAAAAAACTGATCGATAAACATGTGGTCGGTGAAAATATCCGAGAACCCGATAGCCTTTACTTCATCAATGAATTGGGCAAAAAGGATGATCCGTCAGAATGGACAGAAGAAAAAACCCGAAACGAAACAGACATCATCCGCACACGCCTCAAAAAAACCATAGAACAGGATCTTCAGGATGATCCTTATGCGCAGAAAATATTTTCAGAACTGCTGGAAGAAGCGATTCGGGAAGCCGAGGCAGAATTTGATCATCCCTATAAACAATATGCCCTGTTCAAGGATTTGGAAGAACGGGTAGAAAACAGAATGGTGCCGGGTATGCCAAAGACACTGATCGATAATCCACATGCACGTGCTTATTACGGGGTGTTTCAGCTTGTTTTGGGCGATGCTGTATTTGACACTCTTTCTGATGAACAACGCCAAATTTACATAGCACATTCATTATTGATTGATGAAGTGGTCGATAAAGCCGTCGCTGAGCACTCGCTCAACCCACAAAACATTGAAGCTGAAATCCGCCAAGGATTATTGCCTTGCCTCTTTAAGTTAATGGGCATGGAAAAGGCAAAAGAAACTGTTGAGCAGGTCATTCAGATTACCCGTCTTGGCCTGACAAAACAGAATGACTGATAATATGAGTCGATTGAGCTGCCAATATGGGGAGGATGAGTTCCAGTACGACGTTATTTACCTTCCCGAAAGAAAACACAAAATTGCGATACACGTTCATCCAAATGGCGTGGTACAAGTCGATGCACCTGAAGGTACTGAACAAATTGATATCAAACGCGCGGTCAGTCAGCGCGCCCGCTGGGTCACCCGGCATCTGGCAGATATTCGGGAACGCCAAAAAGAAGTGCTTCCGCGCCGGTATGTGAGTGGGGAGAGCTGTTTTTATCTGGGCCGCCGTTACCTGTTGAAAATCAATCATGTTTCCAATGGAAAACCGGAAACAAAGCTTTTTGCAGGACGCCTGAACGTGACCACACAAGACACATCCCCCGAAACCATCAAACAATTACTTTGGCATTGGTACAAAACACATGCCCGCACAAATTTTCAGAAACGGCTTTATGTGTTGGCGGCTAACATTCCCTGGGTGCGAAAATCTCCCCCGGAAATTCGCCTGTTAACAATGAAATGCCAATGGGGAAGCTGTTCACCAGGGGGTAATATCGTTCTGAATCCTCACTTGATAAAAGCTCCTCGTGACTGTATTGATTACGTCATATTGCACGAACTTTGCCATTTGCAGGAACATAACCATAGTCCAAAATTTTATCAGCTACTGACCCAGCATCAACCTGAATGGAAATCCATAAAAGCCAGATTGGATAACCTGTCTGAAATTTTGCTGAATCAATAATAAAAAACTCTGAGGCTACTGAAGCCCTTGAAATATTTCAAGCGTAACTTTAAACACTATTTATTGTTATCTACAAGGAGGTAAAAAATGAAAATACTTGTTGCCGAAGATAATCTTGACATTCGCATACTGCACAAAAAACGACTGAGCCAATGGGGATACCATGTAGATCTAGCCAGCAATGGCGAAGAGGCCGTAGAGCACGTCCAAAAAAGTGGAGAGAAAGGCGTAACACATTATGACCTCTGTTTGATGGATATAAACATGCCTGTTATGGATGGTATCGAAGCTATACAGACAATCCGGAAAAACACCCCCTACCTTCCTGTTATCGCCTACAGCGCCAACCTGGATAACAAGGCTCCCAGCCTCAAGGCCGGTGCCGATGAGTTTTTACTAAAACCCCAACCGGCCAAAGTATTAAAAGAAAAACTGGAAGAATGTGCCGTAAAACAGATTGTTCTTTATCTGGATAATGAAAGCCTGTCAATGTCCAAAATTGGCCCGGTCGACAGTGAAGAATTAACCGAATTGAGAAGACTGGACAAAAAAGGAATCGCAAAATTTACGGTGATAGGTGCCCCTTTCCGTTTTTTGGCACACAAAAACATACAGCACAAACTTCTCCATGAGCTGAATAATGATAACTTTCAATACACCGAATTACTGGATCGCACCCACCAGGAAAATAGCATCATACAAATCCACGCCTCGAAAATATGGCTTCAAAAACAGACCCTCACCCCAGAACAGTTTCAAAAAATGGTGATAGAAGAAGATGAGCAGATGAAAAAATACGAAAATCCTTGACTATTTTGGTATTGATATCCATCTCGCTTGAGACTTAGCTGATCCTTGGAGATCACGTATTTCATGGAATTACGGAGCTGAATGGAGCAATAACCCTAAGGTCAGGCTAACTTCTTTCACAATCAGGATTATGTGGTTTATCTTGGGAAGTACGGGCTTCTTTGCTGGGCTGACAAATATCGGAAAATCAAGAGCCCGACTGTTCACGGACATTACAAATTTTCTTTTTCAGCCTGTAGCCTCACTTTTTCTTTCCATTTTCGGTGTTTGATCATGGTTTCGACGACCTGATCAACATCATCTGTAAGCGTAATATAATCGAAATCCACTGTAGAGACAGTGCCATTGGGAATCATCGTGCTTTTCATCCAGTCAATAAGCCCCTGCCAATACTTTACACCAAATAAAATCATCGGCATGGGATAAATTTTTTGTGTCTGCATCAAGGTCAGTGATTCAAAAAATTCATCCAGAGTGCCAAACCCACCAGGCATGCACACATAACCCATGGAGTGTTTAACCTAGATTCCGCAGTTGACCGCTTAGAGGATGTATTAACATTTTGATCAACATCCTGTTTTATTGTTTTGGAAAGTTCACCTGCTGGATGAGTCGCTACGACCTGTATAGCACGTTGAATTTTGTGACTGGCCGCGTTGCGAATCGTCGCAATAGGCAAGCTATTACTTCTCATCGCGCCTCGCCAGTCACAAAATTCAACGCACTTTACAGGCCGTTCAACTGCGGATTCTAGGTTTAACGAACATCACCTTGCGCACAAAAAAATAACGGTAATCCAGCGTAATATTCTGATACGGGTTTGCCATTTGCTCGTACGGCAAACGAATATTCAGGCCAACGGATTTGTTTTTTGACTCAAAAGCACCTTTATTAGCCGCTTCCATGATACCCGGCCCACCACCGGTAATAATGGCAAAATCTTCTTTTGCCAAACGTTTGGCCATTTCCACGGTTTGTTGATAATACGCACTCCCGGCGGACAATCGGGCAGAGCCAAAAATAGAAATGGCGTAACCCAGATTAGAAAGCCTGTCCACGCCTTCAGTGAACTCACTGATAATTCTGAATATACGCCAGGATTCATCGCCTTTTAAATCTTCAATCATTTTAAAAAACCTTCCTTCGTGCATGACGACACAGCTTGTTTTTTGAGCATTTTCACGTTCAACATCCCACCCCGCCTAAACATAAGCCATTGGAAAATAAGAATAAAGGAAAAATGAGGCTTTTGCTGCTAATCTTTCTTATAAATTCACCGATAATAAACCTAATAAGGGTGGATGGTAAAAGCCCTATCCATCGCATGACAAAACTGGAGATTTTTATCATGATTTCTGTTGGAAGCTTACTCGATAATAAAGGTGCCGAGGTCTGGCACGTCAATCCGGAAGACACCGTGTTTGATGCCATAAAATACATGGACAGTAAACACGTTGGTGCACTCGCGGTTGTTCACAAAGACAAATTAGTTGGCATTCTTTCCGAACGTGACTATGCGCGAAAAGTGATTCTGAAAGATCGCGCTTCAAAAGAAACCCTGGTGAAAGAAATTATGACCGACAAGGTTATTCACACTTTTCCGGAGCAGCCTGTCAGTGAATGTCTGGTCATCATCAACGAACAACGCATCCGGCATCTGCCAGTATTGGACGATGGCAAACTGGTGGGCATGATTTCGGTGGGCGACGTGGTGAAAGAAATCATCAAGGAGCAGCAATACACGATTCAGCAACTGGAAAATCATCTTTCCTGGGCAGAGTCGTACTAGAGAGTTTTTGATTACTGTTTTTCGTCATTCCGGCGCATGCCCAAATGATGATGAATCATCCAGTTGCTGGATTCCGACCTACGCCGAAATAACGACCTCAGCGTAACAACGCATTCCTGCACAACAACAAATTTTTTAAATCACTTTGGAAAACTGCTGCTCACTGGACTGCCGCAGGTATTTATCAAACACCATACACACATTACGGATCAACAAACGCCCAGCCGGGGCTACGTCAATCACATCATCCGTCATCTTCAACAAGCCATCCTTCGCCATCGATTGTAGTTCTTCCAGTTCCTGTGCAAAATATTCGGCAAAGTGAATATTAAAACGCTGTTCTATTTCAGTCAGTCGCAGTGAAAAATGACAAATCAATCGCGTGATGACTTCACTACGCAATACATCATCTTCGTCCAGTTCCAAGCCACGAAACACCGCTAACCGCCCAGCATCGATATTCTCATAATACGCATCCAGCGTTTTATGATTTTGACTGAATGTATTTCCCACCTTACCGATGGAGGTCACACCAAGGCCAATCAAGTCACAATCCGCATGCGTGGAATAACCTTGAAAATTACGATACAAGGTATGTTCACGTTGCGCCACTGCCAGCTCGTCGTCAGGTTTAGCAAAGTGATCCATCCCAATGTAAACATACCCAGCCTTAATCAAGCGTTCATTGCTATCTTGCAAAATATCCAGCTTTTCGCTGGCTGAAGGCAACTCATCTTCATTAATACGCCGCTGTGGTTTGAACATCTCTGGCAGGTGCGCATAGTTAAAAACAGACAATCGATCCGGGCTTGCCGCAATAATTTTATCAACCGTGGTGGCAAAACTCTCCACTGTCTGATGTGGCAGACCATAAATCAAATCAATACTGACGGACTTGAAACCTTCGGCTTTGGCAGCATTCAGGGTGGCAAAGGTCTGCTCTTCGCTCTGGATGCGATTCACCGCTTGCTGCACTTGTGTATTAAAATCCTGTACACCAAGGCTCATTCGATTAAAGCCAATGTCACGCAACAAGGCAACGGATTCCGGCGTCACTTCACGCGGATCAATTTCAATGGAATATTCACCTGTGTCGTCATCGTGTAACTGAAAATATTGGCGTGTAACGGCCATCAATTCGCGCATTTGCTCATGACTGATAAACGTTGGTGTACCACCGCCCCAGTGCAATTGATCCACCACACGATTGTCGTCAAACAATGCGGATTGCATCGCCAGTTCTTTATGCACACGATCAAGATACGGTTGTGACTTACTGCGATCCTTGGTGGCAATTTTGTTGCAACCGCAGTAAAAACAGACCGTGTCGCAAAAAGGAATATGGAAATAGAGAGACAGTGGCGTTGGTTGCCCGCCCTGCTGAACCTGTGCCCGACTTTGCGCGTTGGTACTTTCTGCCACCGCACGATAGGCCGATTCAGCAAAAGCCTCATCAAATTTCACGGCTGTGGGATACGAGGTGTAACGCGGCCCCGAGCGGTTGTAACGACGAATCAAATCCAGATCAAAAACCAGTTTTTGTTCACGCGAGGGATCGGCAACAGTGGACATAAAATCTCACCCAGGTACTGGGGCTTTGCCCCGTTAATGATAAAGAATTATATCCCGGCGCAGGACCCATGGCCACACGGCCGCATTATCCCTTGGGGATAGCATCCAGTTGTTCTACGGTGAGCAAAAACACCGGTGTATCCCCCCGTTCAAACGTCAACCAGGTAAACGGCAGCTCGGGGTAGGCTTCCATCAAAGCCGCCGCACTATTACCCACCTCCACGATTAACACCCCCCCCGGATTCAGAAAACCCGCCGCCTGTTGCAGAATCCGCCGGGTAATATCCAACCCGTCCTGACCCGAGGCCAGAGCTAGCTGCGGCTCGTGGTGATATTCCTCTGGCAAGGCTGCCATGTCCTCAGCATCCACATAAGGTGGGTTGCTGACGATAATGTCATAACGATTTTCAGCCAATCCGGCAAACAAATCCCCTTGATGCAATGTGAGCTGGTCACCTACTTGATGATTTTGCACGTTTTTCTCGGCTACCAGCAATGCATCGGCTGACAAATCCGAGGCATCTACCGGCACAAAAGGAAACGCCCGCGCACAGGCAATAGCGATACAGCCACCACCGGTACACAAGTCGAGAATGCCGGTTACTTTCGAGGCATCCACCCAGGGCTCAAAACCCGCCTCGATCAATTCAGCAATGGGCGAGCGCGGAATCAGCACCCGCTCGTCTACATAAAATGGCAACCCGGCAAACCAAGCCTCATGCGTGAGATACGGCGCTGGTAGCCGGGTATCAATACGCCGCTGCAACACCGCCTGCACGTCCACCCGCTCGGCAGCGGTCAAGCGTGCCTGCAACATGTAGGGCGGAATTTCGTGCGGCAAATGCAAGGCATGGGTCACCAGGTAAAAGGCCTCGTCCAGCGCATTGTCCGTACCATGACCAAAATACAATTCCGCTTCACGAAAACGGCTGACGCCCCAACGCACAAAATCAGCGATACTATGCAATGCATCGCCTATATTTTCGGCATGATTATCAACCACTGGTGCTCTTCCTTTGTTAATTCAGATGTTTCATAAATTCATGTGATGAGTACGCAGTATATTGCGTTCACACAAAGTTTTCCGCACCACACCGACATGAACAACTTATAAAACCGTCATTCCGGCATGTTTTTAACCGGAATCCAGAGGATTAAACCTCTGGATAAGTACCTCAATACATTAAGGGTGATGTGGTCGTGGCACTGGCAAGTGGCGTGCTATAAACGCGGAGGTCGCAGAGACGCAGAGAAAAATACTGGAAACTCTGCGTTAAATACTCGGTGAGTTTTTAAAAGTAACGTGTTTTTAGCGCTTAATGCACATTAAGCCCATGGCGTTTGAGATTTAGGCTTTTAGTGTGCGTCATATTCATTTCAACGCGGCCACGGAATCAAGAGGGCGTGCAATAAAATCTCAATTGCTATGGGTATATGAACAGCATAGGAGAAACCGTCCGGCCCAAGCGCGGAACTCAGTCCACGCTATGCATGTGCTGTGGTAAAGTGTCGGCTGACAAGCCGTAATTTTACGATACATGCCCGATGATGAGATGATGCATAAACTCTGACAAGGTATTAACCACACAAATTTGTTCAATTGCATACGAGAAAAAATCACCCATGGCACAATACGTTTTCACCATGAATGGTGTGGGCAAAGTCGTCCCACCCAAACGCGAAATCCTCCGTGATATCCACCTCTCCTTTTTTCCCGGCGCAAAAATCGGCGTTCTGGGTCTCAATGGCTCGGGCAAATCCACCCTGCTGCGCATCATGGCGGGTATCGACACCGACATCATCGGCGAAGCCCGGCCACAGACCGGCATCAAGATTGGCTACCTGTCACAAGAGCCCGAGTTGAACGAAAGCAAAGACGTACGCGGCAACGTGGAAGAAGCCCTGAGCAATCTCTCCTCCGCACAGGAAGAACTGGACGCCGTATACGCTGCTTACGCTGAACCCGATGCCGACTTCGACGCGCTGGCTAAAAAACAGGCTGAACTGGAAGCCCTGTTGCAAACCAACGATGGCCACAACATGGAACGCACCCTGGAAGTTGCCGCCGACGCCCTGCGCTTGCCAGCATGGGATGCTGATGTCAGCAAACTCTCCGGGGGAGAGCGTCGTCGTGTCGCATTGTGCAAGCTGCTGCTCTCCAAACCCGACATGTTATTGCTGGACGAACCCACCAACCACCTTGATGCCGAATCTGTCGCCTGGCTCGAACGCTTCCTGCACGACTACCCCGGCACCGTCGTCGCTGTCACCCATGATCGCTACTTCCTCGACAATGTCGCCGGATGGATATTGGAACTGGACCGTGGCCACGGCATTCCCTGGGAAGGCAACTACTCCTCCTGGCTGGAACAGAAAGGCACCCGACTCGAACAAGAAGAAAAGTCTGAAGGCGCGCGTATCAAAGCCATGAAGGCGGAGTTGGAATGGGTGCGCACCGCCCCCAAAGGCCGACACGCCAAAAGCAAATCCCGACTCGCACGTTTTGACGAACTAAGCACACAAGACTTTACCGCACGCAATGCCACTAACGAACTGTTTATTCCCCCCGGCCCACGGCTGGGCGACAGAGTTATCGAAGCGTCTAACCTGAAAAAGGGATTCGGTGAACGCCTGTTATACGATAACCTCAATTTTAACCTGCCGCGTGGTGGCATCGTCGGCATCATCGGCCCCAATGGTGCGGGCAAAACCACTCTGTTCCGCATGATCAACGGCGAAGAAAAACCCGATGGTGGCAAACTGGAGATAGGTGAAACCGTCAAAGTCGCCTGTGTTGACCAATCTCGAGACACACTGGATGACAACAAAACCGTCTGGGAGGAAATCTCCGGCGGTCACGACAATATGATGATCGGCACTCTGGAGACCAATTCCCGCGCCTACGTCAGCCGCTTCAACTTCAAAGGCAGCGACCAGCAAAAACGCGTCGGCGACCTCTCCGGCGGCGAACGCAATCGTGTCCACCTTGCCAAACTACTTGCCTCGGGTGGCAACTTACTATTACTCGACGAACCCACCAACGACCTCGACATAGAAACCCTGCGCGCACTGGAAGAAGCTCTGCTCGAATTCCCCGGCTGCGCTGTCGTTATCTCCCATGACCGCTGGTTTCTCGATCGTATCGCCACGCACATACTGGCTTTTGAAAGCGACAGTGAAGTCGTCTGGTTTGAGGGTAACTACGCCGATTATGAAGCCGACCGTAAACGTCGACTGGGAACAGAGGCAGACCAGCCGCATCGTATTAAATATAAAAAACTGACGCGTTGAACATTAGAGGTATTAAGGAACGCGCACGCAATAACTTCCCTGTTTGGTGCCCGGATTTAGTACGTATTCGTTCGTTCTGAATAAACGACCTCGCAGCAAGCTGGCGGGGTATTAACATCTTCACGTCACACTGGCGAAGGCCAGTGTCCAGGGGATTCGACCTCTGGATTCCGGCCTACGCCGGAATGACGATATTCGCAGCACCAACAGTAGGCGCTTTTAGGCGAGCTGCGGGAAATCACACCTAAGATTTGTTGGCACTACAAAAATTCTAAAACCATGGCTGAGTGACTACAGTCAATCTGGCAGAATCACCGTAGTGGTCTCAAAACCCCGTGTTGCTTCATCCACCAGGGCAAATTCGTGGCTGCCAACCTTTGCCACTTCGCCATGTTTTAACATGTGACGTCTGATCACCTTGCCATTCACCATAGTGCCATTAGTACTGCCCTGATCTTCGATATGTACATCCAGCAGACCTTCCATATAGGCGCTGGGCACAACAGTGACTTTGGCATGTTTACCGCTGACTGTTTCATCGTCTACACGAATGTCGCATTCGGGGTGACGGCCAATCAACCAGCTACCTTCTTCGAGAGGAATATCTTCCAGAAACTGGCCTTCGCGGGAATGAACAAGTTTTGGCATAAGTTTGTACCTTCAACAATAGTCAATAAAATAAATGTGATTGTGACGTAAATGTTTTCCTGCGCTCAACGTGGTCCGCCCAACGCCGCAATCACCACGGAAATATTGTCCCGTCCGCCATTATTATTGGCGAGGTCGATCAGATGTTGCGCAGCGTGACTCCAGTTTCCTCCAGCAACGACCAAAGTGTCTTCGATAACCGCATCACTTACCAGATCGGTCAACCCATCCGAGCATAACAGAAACACATCGCCAGGCCGGGCCTCTCTCTCCTGTACCTCGGCAACCGTGTGGGGACGCACGCCTACCGCCTTGGTAATGACATGACGATAGGGGTTATTTTCGGCTTCCTCGGCGGAAATCGCCCCTTTTTCCAACAACTCACGCACCAATGAATGGTCTGCCGTTACCTGTTCCAATGTGCGTCCACGCAGGCGGTACACACGCGAATCCCCCACGTGGGCTACCACCACTTTATCTTCATAAAAAAGCACCATCGCCAAAGTGGTCCCCATACCCTTGCGTTCCGGATTGGCTTCAGCATTGTCAAAAATCGTGGTATTGGCTTTATTCACCGAGCGGCGCACCAAGGTGGCATGTTTGCTCATGCCTTTGTTAGGGCGCAGGCGTAACGGCTTGTCCAACGCCTCTTGTAACACCCCATTAAGTGTTTCCAGACACAGATGACTGGCTATGTCACCCGCATTGTGCCCTCCCATTCCATCGGCCAGCATAGCAAGGCCATGTGGCACATCCCAGGCAATGGCATCTTCGTTATGGGTGCGAGCACGACCGGTGTCGGTTATACCAATAACATGCACACTACACTGGATGTTTATTTTGGTTGTCATCATCAATATCCCGGGCCATTGGCCTGTTAGCGGTCAATTTTTTTCCATACAGCGTCTGATGGCATCCGCCATGCTCTGCCCTGTGTCAAAACGTTTGACCGGGTCCTTTTCCAGTGCCTTATTAATGAAACGGGTCACGCAAACGGGCAGTTCCGAACGCAGCTTGCGTATACCCTTGGGGGTTTCATTTGTAATTTGATACATAAGGCTGGTCAGTGAATCACCCTCAAAAGGCAGATGACCGGTAAACAACTGGTACAGAGTAACACCCAGCGAAAACAGGTCCGAACGGCCATCCACTTTTTTACCAGCAATTTGTTCCGGCGACATATAAAACGGGCTGCCCAACACAGTGCCAGTGCGTGTCTTACTATTATCCGTTAGACAGGCAATACCAAAGTCGGTGACTTTCAGTTGCCCTTTGTCGTGATCAAAAATAATGTTGCCGGGTTTCACATCACGATGCACCACCTTTTGTTCATGGGCATAACCCAGCGCCTCAGCCACTTGCAGGCCAATAGCAAACACCTGGGCCATCGGCAACAATTCTTCTTTACGAATGTGTTGGTCGAGGCTGTTACCGGTAATGTAATCCATGGCAATGTAGGCTAAATCATGCTCTTCGCCCACATCATAAATGGTGACAATATTGGGATGATTGAGACGCCCGGCAGTTTCCGCCTCCTGAAAAAAGCGCCGACGCACATCGTCCAATTGTTCACTTTCAAATTCTTCGGTAAGCGCCATGGTCTTGATGGCCACGGTACGGCCAATGCGTGGATCACGCCCCAGGTACACTGTACCCATAGCACCACGCCCCAGCTCACGTTCGATTTCATAACGACCCAACACCGGGCGCTCGACTTTGGGGTCATCCACCACCAGCTTGGTGGAGGCATAAGAGACCGAGGTGGCCGCCAAAGATAGTGGTTTCAGTTCCGGCTGATGCCGCGCCCGGCGCTCACGGATATCACGGAAATTATCGTCCTGTTTGGCAATGTGATCATAAGCAATCAACGCCTTGTTAAACTGACGACGGCGCTCAAAATCCAGGCCCAATTGATAAAAAGCTTCCTGCACCTGTACGCTTGCAGCACAGTCACTCAAGCGCGCCATCGCCTGATCCAGCTGCCCCTGCTCACGCAAATTGGCAGACAATTCCAGCAAAGCGGCATCCCGCTCATCCCGTAACCGGGCATGGTGCCGACTACCTCGATCATGCAACCATAACAGGCTCTGCCCCAGCAACAAAAATACCACCGGCAGTGCCAGTGGCAACCAAGTGTTGTGTACCACCATCAGCAACAGATTGCCATTAAGCAGCAAAATGGCCAAGCCAGCACCAATCAATAACCCCAGACTGCCACGCAGGCGCAACGGTAATAACAATAAATAGAGGGTGACCAGCAACAATGCTCCACGCTGCACACCTGATGACCAATAGGGAACATTAACGAAAGACTCATTAATAATCGCATTCACCACTTGTGCCGACCAAAGCAAGCCGGTGCTGGTAAACAAACCGGGAACCCGCACTGATTGTGCCAACAGACCATCACTGGCACCTAGCAACACCGTTTTACCACGCAATTCATTTTTCACGACTTTCTGAAAGATCGAATCGTTTAACACCTGCTCCGCCGTCAACACGGAAATGGGCCTTGAAGCATCAGGCACCTGAGGATAAACACGCAGGCCCGCATCTGTGGCGTACCAAGCGGTATCCAGTGAGACACCCTGCCCCGGATGCACCGTAATGCGCTCCACCGGTACACCCAGTGTTTGTGCGGCCAAATGCATTTCGAAAGAAGGAAAATAGCGCTGCTCCGCCGCTTGCCCCGCCGCAATGGCCAGAGGTGCAGCAACTCGTATCTTCTGCGAACCACCAATAAAGGCCGACGTTGTTGCCGCCTCTGCAAACATTGTTAAAGGTTCGGAAATAACAGGTACAACCCCCGTATCGGTGAATTCCGGGGGTAACAACGCTGGCAGCAACATAGCCAAACCATTGTTCGGTATCTCCACAGCGAGGGGGGGGATCAGCGATGTGGATGCGGGTGGTGCAGCCAACACCACGCTCATCGGCATTGATTTCAACGCTGTACGCAGAGCATCGTCCGGGTCTAGCATTGGCCAAATACCCGCGACCTGTTTTTTATTCAGCAACACCTGCAAGCGAGTCTTCGCTTCGGCATCAAGAATGGTCTGTGGCACATTCAGCGACGCAGTGATGCCTATCGCTTTTACCCTGGCAGTCTGTAAACGATGCAGTAAATCCGCCAGTTTTTTGTGGGAGACCTGCTGCCCCACCGAATCCAGCGTCACCACCGCCGTTTTGACGGGTGCATCAGACACCGGCATCAACACCGCCAGCCGGGTGTACAGAGCATATTCCAACTGCTGTGCGCCCGGCAAAAAACTCCAAGCCAGCAAGGCCAGCCCCAGCAAAAATATCCACCAGCGGTGGTTGGTAAGCAAACGTATCAAGGAATTATCTTTTTGTTTTTCGAATGTACTTGTTGCATGTCTGTCTTCAACATTCTGTAATATTCACCGCCAGTCCACCCAACGATGTTTCCTTGAAAATATG
>Ga0316204_10005430_pt1 | contig 21029 bp, 14 predicted proteins | sample 6monrhotite_MG_2_FD_205661 | JGI IMG/M metagenome (GOLD analysis project Ga0316204, IMG submission 205661) | Microbial mat bacterial communities from mineral coupon in-situ incubated in ocean water Damariscotta River, Maine, United States -... | ecosystem: Environmental > Aquatic > Marine >... | reverse complement strand
TCTATGAGCTTTACTGGCAAAGGCAAAACTGCTGGCGACTTTAAGGGCAATGGCAACACTGCTGCTAACATTGATTCTAACTCTACTGATTCAGCTCCTTACTACTACGGCGCTCCTCAAGCTCCAGCTGCTCAGTAATTCAGACTTGATCTGATGCGCTGAGGGAGGCCTTATGTCTCCTACAGTAAAAAAGCCCTGCTTCAATAAAGAAGCAGGGCTTTTTTGTGTCAGAATTTTAGGCATTTCCTGTATCTGCTTTCAATTCACGGAATAAATAAGAAAGAGTTAAAGATTGCGAAAGGCAGATTATTGGCTGAGTAGATTAAATACGGCCTTTGCAACGGCATCTGATGATGCGGGGTTTTGCCCTGTTATTAAGTTTCCGTCAGTAATGACATATGGGTGCCAGTCCTCTGCTTTCGAATAGATTGCGCCTTTTTCCCTTAATTCATCTTCTAACAGAAAAGGCACAATGGCTGAAAGCTGTACGGCCTCTTCTTCTGAATTGCTAAACCCTGTTACTGACTTTCCCTTTATCAAGGGTGAGCCGTCAGGAGATTTTGTGTGGCGGAGCACCGCAGGAGCATGACAAACTGCAGCTACCGGCTTTCCTGATGCATGCATCGTTTCTATCAGGGTTATCGAATTGGAATTTTCGGATAAATCCCATAGTGGTCCGTGCCCACCTGCATAGAATACTGCGTCATAATCTTCAGCGGATATCTGTGATAGTTGGACTGTGTTTGCTAACGCTTTTTGAGCCTCACTATCTTCCTTAAAGCGCATGGTCGCATCGGTCTGGAAGTCTGGTTCATCACTTTTGGGGTCTAGAGGAGGTAGACCACCGTTAGGTGAGGTAAGTGTTATATCTGCATTGGCATCTTTGAATACATAATAAGGGGATGCAAACTCCTCCAGCCAGAAGCCTGTTTTTTTCCCTGTGTTGCCAAGTTGGCTGTGCGAGGTAAGTACTAGGAGTATTTTCATATGAGGTTCTTCTTTTGGTTGATGAGAACAATAGTACTTATATATATCAATAAAAAAGGTAATCGTGCTGAAAAAAACACGGTTAAACTGAGCTAGCGGTTTCAAATTACTCTAGGAGTATAGGCGCTGGCTGGTTGAAGGCTATGCGATGTACATTTGCCTGCAGGCTAATCGCTATTTTTGGATCCTTGTGTGTGTATCAATACTTATCTGTTCAGGAGGAGTGGGCTTACTAAATAGATACCCTTGCGCCTTTGTGCAGCCAAGTTTTACAAGCAGGTCCATCTGTTGAGAGTTCTCTACACCCTCGGCGATAACATCCATATTAAAGTTTTCTGCCAGCGTTATGATCGCTTTAATAATTCCCTCATCTTCTTGAGAGGTATGTAAATTTCGGATAAATGTGCGATCAATTTTCAAAGTGTCGATGGGTAAATCGCGCAAATATCCAAGAGATGAGTAACCTGTACCAAAATCATCAAGGCTAATTTTGACGCCTCGTTCACGTAAATACTTTAATTGCTCAAGTACGGATTCAAAATTTTCCATAATCATGCTTTCGGTAACTTCGATTTCAAGCATTTCTGATGGCAAACCGGCAGCAAGCCATTTATCGACAATATTTTTTGTGCAATTTGGGTCGTTGAACTGCCTGGCTGAGAGATTAAAGGCTATAACCGGAAAAAAACCGCTTTTTGTCCATAATTGAGCTTGATCACACAGTCTTTGCATCAATTGTTTGGCCAATGGAACGATCAGGCCGGTTTCTTCTGCGAGCGGTATGAATTCAGCGGGTGAAATCATCACTTCATCTTCTTTTGTCTGCCACCTGGCCAGTGCCTCATAGCCGATTATCGTTCCATCTGGAATTGATACCTTTGGCTGGTAGTAAAGCTGGAATTCATTATTATCAAGGGATTGGCGTAGGCGTGTCTCCAGCGTGAGTACCTGATTGGCATTGGTCGTTAAATTACCGGAGGCATAGCGAATGTTGCCTATGCCATCATCTTTAGAATGATACATGGCTGCATCAGCATGTTTGATCAAGGTGTCCGAATCCTGACCATCAAAAGGGTAAATTGATATACCGATGCTGGCAGAGACATAGAGTTTTTTTGTTTTAATTTCTACTGAACGCTCAAGCAGTTTAAGCACTCTCTCAGCGAATGCTGTCGCTTCCTCTGGTTTTTCGAGCAGATGAGTCGTAATAACAAATTCATCTCCACCGAAACGGCTAACCATCATATCCTTACAGTTGCGCTTAAGGCGTTTTCCGATCAGGCGCAAGAAGCGGTCACCAAACGTGTGTCCATAGCTATCGTTGATGTATTTGAAGCGATCTAAATCAACGAACAGGACAGCAAATAGCTTTTGGTCTTTTTCAGCGAGGTTGATTAATTCCTCAATATTCTTTGCAAGGTATCGGCGATTGGGTAATTCAGTTAATGGGTCATAATTCGCCAGGCGTTCAATTTTATTCTTAACTTCAACTTCGTTGGTGACGTCTGCATTTGTGGAGCGAATGCCAACCACATTGCCACTGGTATCTTTTACTGGCTTACAAAGATGCCTTATCCAGCGTTGAGAGCCATTTTTATGCGTGATACGTAACAGTAATGGATTATGTACATGGTTATCATCAACCTCATGTACATGATCATCCCAGATTGCTCTGTCATCAGGATGTATACATTCTCGAAGTAAATCTGGATCCTTAATGAACTCCTCTGGTAGATAGCCAGTAAGGTCTTGGACCGCAGGTGAAAGGTAAATAAACTTTCCGCCAGGTTTGCGATAAAACGAGAATTCGAATGCCTGATCAGCAATCGCATGGAAAAGCTCGGCTTGTTTGCCGAGTCGCTTGCGTAAGGCCATTACGCTTCCCAGCAATAGGCCTATGGTAAGTCCCAGCAGAGTAGGCACCACTACGTACTGTGGTTTGAATTCAGGTAAAACAAAAATGACTTGAGCGATAAAGAAAGATTCAACAACAAATAGACTGAAAAATATCGATAAGAGATAGATTCTCTTATTTTCAGACAGGATGTTTTTGAATTTACGTAACATGGTTAATTTAGGGAAAAATAACGAAAGCGGTTGAGAGAGTAGGCTGTTAATGTTTTTGGAGAGCCTGGGGGAATGAGCGGAGATCCCTCCCTCCGACTGAGGCTTAGTGAGTATTTTTCAGGTTTAAATGCAAAAATCTTAAGCCAGTGTTTAATTGCGATGTCGGCTGGTAAAAGGCTTTTTAGGTTTTTTAAAACTACTTTCATTGGCATAGGGCCACTTTGATTTTCATAGCGTAAAAGATATCTTTAACTATCGATGCATAACTGCAAAATACCGATGCTGCTGACGCAATGAGTTATAGAGGCTGTCTTTTGAGCACTGCGCCTATCGAAGTTACTGTTAAGGGTGGTTTCTGTCAAATTATTGTGGTGATTGATAATAAAAATGTAGCGCTGTGCACGAGTATTTTCAGGAGCCAGATGATGGTGGATTGAGTATCGAGTTGCGTCATGTCTTCACTATCGATTTGATCGGTATCGGGATGATGCTGGTCAATTTATTGTTCGTGGCGGAGAATGAAGCTGTTATCAAGACGAAATTAGCAATATTTCCAGCGGATGTCTGGCTTTCCTCAGAATAATGCGATTTCATCTTCAGTCAGATAACGCCATTGACCTAGGTCAATATTTAAACGTATCCCACCAATCTCTTCACGATGCAGCCTATGTACTCGATTCCCTACGGCAGCAAACATGCGCTTAACCTGATGGTATCTGCCCTCTGTAATGGTTAAAAGCACCTCTTTTCTACTAAGGATCTCTAACTTTGCAGGTAAGGTTAATAGCTTTTCCCCCTGTAACTGAATGCCGTTATTGAATCTTGAAACAACATCATCAGTAATGTCATCGCGCAAGCTTACACGATAAATTTTTTCACATCGTTTGTTCGGCGAAATGATATTAAAGGACCATCGCCCATCATCTGTGATTAATACCAGGCCTGTAGTATCAGCATCTAATCGTCCTGCTATATGAAAATCGGACACATTATTTAGACTAATATAGTTAAATACTGAAGGATGCGATTCATCGATGTTTGAACATACAGTGTCCAGGGGTTTATGGACCATTAAGTAACGAGATTTACGTGCGATGAGTTTTTTATTTTTAAGGACAACATTGTTATTTTCATGAACTTGTACGGCTTCATCTTTAATCACATCATTATTGACTATTACCTCGCCAGTGTTTATCAATCGAGTTGCCTCGGCCCGAGTTAACGAAGTACTTTTGCAGATAAATTTATCAAGGCGCATTTGAAAAAAAAGAGTAAGCCGGTGCGTCAAAGGATGGGGGCAGAATAGGGATATTTTACACTGATTTATGAGCCCTGGTGTCTAACTCATGGTGATACTTCTCTTTCTTTGGAACAACGACAGTATTTTTCCGTTAAGCCAAGGAGCATGCCCCGAAGGAAGAACGTAATTAGACGTGTAAAGTTTTTGACAATACTGGTTTGTCACGGGCTAAAATCTTACTCAATGTGGTAAATCGTCAAGGATATTAAAATGCTCAATATTTTGACTCATGCGCTCTTCTTCAAGGGGCTTTCTCAGGCTGAAATAGAAGAAGTTAGCCAGTTTTGTACAGAGATAATATTTATTGCAGGAGATGAAGTATCAACACGGGCACGATTTGATAATCGAAACCTTTATTTACTTTATTCTGGAAATTTGGAGGCGCTTTCTGCAGGCGAGGTTAGCGTAGAAACGGTACTCAATGAGCAGGAGCCCGAGTTGGTTGGTGAAATTGCCTGGCTAATGGATGTGAAGCGCAGTATTACACAGCGTTGTATCAGTGACGTTAGTGCTTTGATGATTGATGGTGAGGCCTTTACTGGGTGGCTAGAGGAAAACCCCAGGGCGGGCTTCTTAGTAATGAAAAATTTAGCACACATACTGGCAAGAAGGCTTTTGGATAAGGAGCTTTTTCTAGGTTACTAATGCACTGATTTACTCGTCTTGTCGATAGGAGGCTTTTGTGACAGGTGAACACTGTGGAATAACTCCGGACTATTCAGAAATATCTATTGTTGAGATAGAGCCAGAACCTCGGCTCAATAGCTACCAAAGAGCCATGGTGTATGCCAATAATATTGCAGAAGAGATGCTTGGTAGGTATATGCTGCTCACATGGTATGACCGGGATAGAGATTTTGAATCTCCACAACACGCCAGCGAATGTCATGAAAATTCTGCGATACCCGGTTATGTCGATTATGCTCTTAATCACGGAGCAACGCTGAAAATCGATTTCTATCAGGGGCGATATGTTTTCTTCTTTTTAGATCTATAGCCGAAGTTCTGTAGTCTACATTTTTCATTAAGCTATACGTCTGGAATTTCCGTTATTATTAGGGCTACTTTTTAGTAGATTTGAAATATATTGATATGGAAATCATCTTTTTTGGAATCGCATTTATTCTTTTTATTGGTTCGATACTTGGCGTGGTGTCGTTCGCAAAAGTTAATACGCTACAGGCCCGATTGTCTGAGCTTGAGAAAAATATACGTGCTGGACAATATAAAAAAACCTCTCCTGTAGACAATGCTGCTCAGACCGATTTTGTAAAGCCGATCGACAGTCCCCCGCCTGAATTTGCTCCAGAGCCAGAACTGAAGGCTGGTTTACATGGCGAAGTACCACCAGATACCTTTAATAGTTCGACAATTGACTGGACGGCATTATTGCAAAAGCACTGGATGGTGATGCTGGGCAGTGTTTGTCTGGTCTTTTCAGGTGTATTCCTCGTTCGCTATTCAATTGAACACGGTCTACTTGGTCCTGTAGCACGCACCGTACTTGGACTGCTTTTTGGTGCCATCCTTATCGCAGCAGGTGAAAAATTAAGGCGAAGTGGGCGTCTTGAAGCCGGGGTGCATGCCGCCTTCGTTGGGTCAGGGGCATTGATTATCTATAGTGCCTTACTCGTTGGCTTTCATGTATACGAGCTTATTTCATCGCAGTTAACGTTTTTATGCCTGGCGCTAATGTCAGCATTTACCCTGTTGTTGGCACTCAAGCATGGCCCTTTAATGGCTGGTTTGGGGTTGCTAGGTGCTTACCTTGTCCCGGTGCTTGTTAGTACGGGTAGTCAGAATATTGAAGCTGCCTTGTTGTATAGCTTTATAGTGAGTTGCTCATCACTATGGTTTCAGCGTTATATATATCGTAGCTGGTTGTGGTGGGGAACCTGGCTTGGAGCCCTGAGTTGGCTGCTCATATCGCTTGAGCTACCTGAGCAGGCTCAGGGTTTCCGGGCTCTGTATATTGCTGCACTTGCCTATATTGGGGTTGCATTCCCATTCGCAGGATTGAAATTGAAACATGTTGTCACTGGCGATGTTTTAGAAAGAGATTTTTTTGTTCAGACAACAAGTATCTTTGCTGCATTGACTGCTGCATCAGTGGCGGTTTTACATATCGAAGTGATGGATGAATTGAGTTATCCAGCGATAGCCCTGCTTCCTCTTGTGGCGGCACTTGTTGTAAGAAAAAATCTTCCCGTTTTGAAGTTGATACCGCTTATTAGCTTATTGCCAATATTTTTCGACTTATTTTCTATGGATGTCAGCTTTGTCGACTGGGAAATAACGATCGCGCCTTTGCGAGTAAGTCTGCAGGCATCCTACTTATTTATGCTTGGTTTTATTGTATTGATATTTGCAATGGTTGGCGGAAATGAACTCTTTAATGTTAGACACCAGGGTTACTGGTCGTCTTTTATCTTATTTATTCCGCTTGTCGCAATCATTCTGGCATACCTACGGGTATCTGGCATGCAGGGTGGATTAGCCTGGGCTCTGCCAACATTGATGATAGGTGCATTGTATGGCTATCTTCTCAGTGTATGGCGTAACCGAAAGGGGGCGCTTGAGGTTGAGGCTGCACTGGCTATAGCATCTCAATTTTCTATTTCGACAGCATGTTTCTTTGCATTTTCTGAGATTACGCTAACACTGGTTTTGGCGGCGCAGTTGATTGGCCTTGTGTTGTTAGATCGAAGAATTCGTATTCCAGTCATGCCAATTATTATTAAGGTATTGCTGATAATTGTCGTTGTGCGCCTGACGATTAATCCGTGGGTAGCATTATATGAAGTCAGCAGCCTAACCTTGTTGCTAACGTATTTTGGGAGTCTTATTGCCTGCGTGATTGCGTCAAGACAATTACTGGACAGGCCGGAATTAAGGGTGTGGCTACATAGTGCTTCAGCACATTTGCTGATTTTGACTTTGGCTGTATCGACGCGATACGTGCTATATGAAGGTGACATTTTTACTCGGGCCTTTAATTTAGCAGAGGCATCGGTCTACATTTGCTCATGGGCAGCAATTGGGATTATCTATGAGTGGAAGTCGAGTCAGTTAGCAAGTTTTCAAAGGTGGTACCGAGGCATGGCTATGCTGCATATCTATGCTGCTGCTATGTTGTTTGTTTTTTATAATTTGTTGCTTCACAACCCGCTTTGGCGTTTGGAGGATATTGGTACAACACCAGTATTCAACCTTTTACTCATTGGCTATGCCATACCTGTGTTGCTTTCCAGCACTGTCTATAAACGTATCCCTGGTCTAAGGCAGTTCGCGGGTGTTATTGGCGTTGTGGGTCTGTATATGTTTTCAACCCTTGAAATAAGACATTTATGGAATAGCGGTATTTGGCCGAATATGCCAGTGCAGGAGGGCGAGTTATATACATATTCTCTTGTCTGGCTTCTTATTTCGGTTGCAATGATGATCTATGGCGCGATCAAAAAAAATACAGATGTGAAAAAAGCAGGCCTGATCGCTTTGTTAATTGTTATTGCCAAGGCATTTTTATGGGATATGCGGGATCTAGAGGGGTTATGGCGAGTTGCGCTATTCTTAGGCCTGGGTTTATCTCTTCTGGGCATCGCCTATTTGTTCAACAAGGCAAAGGCAGCTGAAAGTGGAACATCCAGCAGACTATCTATTTGATTTGAGTGTGTGATGCTGTGCGAGATCCACATTGAGGATCAGGCGCATGACGAAAATTATTTCAGGATGGGCTTTGCTGATCAGTAGGGAGCCGTTGGTTTGCCATTTGGCAATGCAGGGGGTTTAAAAAAGTCATGCCTGTTTAGGTTTTCTCTGCAGCTGACCAATTTCAAGCCATGTCAATGAAGCACTATCATTAATACCGTACCGCTGGTGTCTCAACCTTCAGGCTATTGCCTTTTGCGTTAAGGTAGACCTCAAGGTTGATAAGCTCTTCTGAACCCAATCCATAGGGCTCTGCTCGAAACGAGCTGAAACATTCCTGGACTCGGGTATGGATACCAACGACCTTGCCAGGCCCAAGTCTGTATTCAGGAAAGCCATTGGTCTGACCCTGAGAAAGGGTTTGTCCACGCAATTTCTTTCCTTGATTGTAGACATGGCAATGCGCGCAAGACATACCATATTGTCCGATACGGCTAAAGTAGAGCTTTTCTCCCGCATCGTAATGCTTCTTCATGGGGCCACTGATATCAACGTTTATGGCTTCCCCTCGTGCTAGATAGCGAACAAAAGTTTCCAGGGCGACAAGATCAATACACTCTGGGACATAGGGTACGTTATCAAGTTGATCCTCTCCACAAAGATTGATCTTCTCTTGCAGGGTAATCGGCCTGTTTTCGTCATCATCGTAGATCGGGTAACGGGCCAGACTTTTGGCGTTAAATATTTCACCCTCTTTACCGTGGCAGTCGGCACAGGTTTTATCGTTGACACCTTTTTCATTGAAAAGGTTGCGGCCCTTATCCACGGTGCTCATGCCAGGATTAGAAAATTCATCGTCCTGCATCTCTCTGGACATGGGTGTGAGAAATTCGTAGCCGGATTTAAGCTCACTCGACAAGACGCTCGGTGTAATGCTGAGCAGCAGGAGTGAAATTGCTATCTTTTGTTTCAGTGCTGGCATGCCATCCTCACTTTAAGGTTGCCAGATAGGCCACAACATCTTCAACGTCCTGTGCACCCAGTAAAGTTTGACCTTCATACTCCCACAGTACACGTCGATACAACTTTGGGTCACGATAGTAGCCAGGCATAATTGACATGGGGTTGATCTGCTGTTCATCGACAACACGTAGACGAATCTGCGCTTCATTAAGGCGTGAGGCCAGGCCATTCAGTGAGGGACCAATAGTGCCATGAAATGGCTCTTCTGGGATTGGCATGCTGTGACAGGCAAGGCAGTTGCCCCTGTTGCGATCTATAACAACCTTTTTACCTCGCTCTGCATTACCCAAACGCCCGCCAATTGGCTGTTTGATCGAGTAATTTTCCATTTTCCAGGAATAGTAAGGCTCAGTGGGGTCTTTAGGATTGATTTTAGTTTGTTCAGTCTGAACGGAGTTAGAGAGAAGGAAGGTAGCGGGTATTAACAGGTATCTAAGATTCATGTTTACCAACATAATCAATTGGTTATCTAATGAAAAGGCGTGCCAAATGAAGCTGTTAGAGCCAAGGTAGTGTTATTAGTCAACTATAGCGATGGCTGTTACTTTAAGCCGGAACTTCAAGATAGGGATACTATTTTAATTCATTTTATTGCCTGAAGTCGTTGTTGTTATACATTAAGTGCTAAGCCATTGTTACTTGGCAAATTTTGGCTACGAAACCACAAAACTGGAAAGGTAAGCGCTTTTGGTATCACCCTAAAGGATCATAATTTAAGGCCGACAATATGGTTAAGTATCTAACTACAATATTTGACTGCATAAAATGAAACAATTCATCAGATCTATATTCCTCCTGGGATGCTTGTTCGTATACTCAGTCAGCCTTTCTGCCGATACTTCAAAAAAACATTTAGTCATACTGAATTGGTCAGAATTTCTTGCCCCAAGCCTTGTCGATGCTTTTGAAAAAAAATATGAGGCCAAGGTAAAGGAAGTCTATTTCGAATCGGATGATGCTCGTGATCAAATCCTGCTTCAGACTAAAGGTAAAGGCTTTGATCTTATTTTGGTAAATGGGTCTTCATTTAGAAGTTATCGAAAAAAGGGCTGGCTCCAGCCTATACCCTTAGAAGAGATTGAAAATTTTAAATATATTGAGAAGCGATGGATAAATGCGTTTGATTCGGTACAGGGCTATAGCGTCCCGTACTTTTGGGGGACGCTGGGGATAGCATACCGGAAGGACCTCCTAGTAAAACCTATTGAACGCTGGTCAGAGTTTTTTAATCCATCCGATGAGCTGAAGGGAAAAATTATTATTGTAAAATCTTCGGCTGATATTATAGGCATGGCATTAAAGTCTCTGGGTTATTCTGCGAACAGTGAAAATCATAAAGAGCTTGATCAGGCTAAAGCACTTCTACTACAGCAAAAGCCACATGTAGCAAAATATGGCTATATCAACCTTGATGAAAACTCTGCGCTTGTTAAAGGCGATATTGTTGCGACAATGGTTTATGGCGGTGATGCACTAAACGTAGGTGAGCACCATGATCAGATAGTCTATGTTCTTCCTGAAGAGGGAGGGAATATCTGGGTTGATTATTTTGCCATGTCGAGCGAAGCAGCTAACTATGATCTGGCAATTAAGTTTTTGGATTTTATCAACGACCCTGAATGGGCTGCCGTAAATGCAGAAGAAACATATTTGGCTACGCCGAATACTGAAGCTAAAAAACTGCTATCCGATGAATTTGTCAGTAATCCGGTAATATTTCCTGATAATAAAACCCTTGAAAAATCTGAATTCTTTAAAACATTGTCGCCACGGGCAATGCGCCATCGTACATCGATATTTACTCGCGTAGTCGAGTAATCTTGAATGCAGCTTAGGTACAAAAGCCTTATTTTTTTAACGCCCTTAATCGTTATCCCACTGTTTTTGGTTGGGGTGCTTTCTTACGTGGAATTAAAAAATATTAATCAAAGGAAAGTGATTCAAGAAAGCAACACCATGCTTGATCAAATTTCCTTAATGTCTGACGACAAAATTAAAGTTGCACAGGCAAATGTGAATATTCTTTCAGCTAATCATTTATTAAAGCAGTATGCGTTACTGGAGGACGAGGAAACTCGCTATGGACTTTTGTTGTCACCTCTCTTGTCAATATTTAGTGAAATACAAAAAACAATACCTGAATATTATGAAATTAAGTTTACCCTTCCCGATGGGTATGAAGATGCGATATGGATAGGTGGTGATATTGCAAATGCGTCTGAAGTAATTTCAGAAGAACCTTATTTCAACAAAATGCTGTCTAGCGAGAGCGTATTTACAACACTTATACATGATGAGAATACAAATGCTCCCGCCATTTTTATTGCTAATCCGATAATAATTACTGATCCGGCTGAAGAGGGCGTTGCGGTGTCAGCGAAATTGCGTGGATTCCTGTCAATTTCACTTGACCTGACATTTCTTCAGAAACTGGTCAACCAGTTTACTCAGGCAACATTTGGTTCTGTTGCTATTACCGATTATGACAATAATTTACTGGTATGGCCTAAAGAACAACTGTGGATGAATCAAGGTCTTATCAATGTACTGGCTTCAGAAGTGGCACAGCGAAAAGAGCAACAGCCAATAGACAGCTCGCCGTATCAATTTGAATTTGGAAAAACCAGGTATTATGCCCATAAAAAAGAGCTGCCCTCTGGTTTGATGCTTTATTCGATTGTTCCAGTAAGCGACATTCTGGAACAAGGCAACGTTATCGGTAACCTGGTCATATTGGTTACTATTGGCGCTATATTGCTGAGTGCTTTATTGATTTTTATCACGCTTCAAAAAATTGTCATAGATCCGATCAGTAAATTAAGTAATGCGGCTAAATCAATTGGTCAGGGAGAGCTTGGATACCAGATAAAAACAGATTCCAGAGATGAGATCGGTAGTCTCGCTGAATCACTAAATACAATGAGTAAAAATCTTCAGATGTCGCTGGAAAAAATTTACTACATTGCCAATCATGATGCCCTGACTAATTTGCCAAACAGGGCAATGTTTAATCACTATTTTGAGAATGCCATTTCAGTGGCGAAACAAAATAATTCCAAGCTGGCATTGTTGTTTTTTGATTTGGATGACTTTAAGCAGATAAATGATTCAATGGGGCATGAGGCCGGTGATGAGTTATTGCAGGAACTCTCAAGCAGGCTTTCTCAGGGCATAAGAGATCAAAACTGTATGCCTGATGCCGATCACAGTGAGTCATGTGATTTACTGGCACGCATAGGTGGTGATGAGTTTGTCATTTTACTAAATTCGATTGAAAGCCCAATGGATGCTGTCGCAGTGGCTGATCGTGTACTGCAGAGCATGGCTGTCCCCATGCAGTTACAAAACCAGGAGATACAGGTTAGCTGTAGTATTGGTGTAACGATTTTCCCTGATGATGCTGATACTGCAAGCGATCTAAAGAAGCATGCTGATATTGCCATGTATCATGCCAAGGATGAGGGTAAGAATACGTACCAGTTTTTTTCTGACGAAATGAATTCGAAGATGTTATCCCGACTTCGTTTAAAGGCTCGTCTTAAAACGGCATTATTAGAAAAACAGTTTATTCTTCACTATCAGCCTAAAGTTAATGCAACAAATAATTCAATCGTTGGTGTGGAAGCATTGATACGATGGAATTGTCCGACAGAAGGGCTGATATACCCTAATGACTTTATTGATGTAGCTGAAGAGAGTGGGTTAATTACGCCGATGACTGAATGGGTGTTAAATGAAGCCTGCTCGCAAAATCTGCAATGGCAGCAACAGGGGCTGAAAAAACTACCTGTTTCTGTCAATGTTTCCAGCATACAGTTTAGGCAACGTGATTTAGTCGGAATGGTAACCGAGTCTTTAACTAAAACAGGACTGGACGGGCAGTATCTGGAGTTGGAGCTGACAGAATCATCACTTCTGGAAAAATCAGATGACTCTATTGATATATTGAAACAGCTTGAAAGTGTTGGTGTAAGGGTCGCACTTGATGACTTTGGTACGGGTTATTCTTCTTTGAGTTATCTGGAGCAGCTTCCTATCCATATACTCAAAATTGATCGTAGCTTTATACTGTCGATCACAGATGAAAACAGTAGTAGAACGATCATTGATGCGATCATCGCGTTGGGCCATTCGCTTGGCCTCAGTATTGTCGCTGAAGGTGTTGATAGCAGAATTCAACTTGAATACCTGAGAAAGAAGGGCTGCGATATTATTCAGGGCTTCCTTTTTAGCAAACCGTTATCTGCTGATCGTCTTGCAGGTAGGCTGACTGAAAAAAATATTTATATCAAAAAAACGACTGATGCTTGATGTTTATAGCAGTTAAGTCACTTAAGATCTTACTGGCCCCCATGCTGGCGGGTTCTACCCTATTACATAGGATGGCTGATATTTAGTTATCATCGATTTAGGCTCTATAGGCTAGGTCTAATAATGTTTTATTGCTATGGCCAGTTAAAAAGCTCAACATTGCTGCTGAGCTTTTAAGTTACACACGCTTTTCTTGTAAAGATTTACGTACTGAATAAGGAGGGGCAGAAATGATCTCTATTCATTCTGATAATGCCCGTGTTTCAGCAATCTAATAAACACGTCGCTTCAGGCAGGCCTTGGCGCTAGAGTCTCAAAAAACCGGATTCATTCTTAACAATAAATATACATGGAGTCTTAAATGCTATATCAGATGGTTTCATCTCGATACAGCATTTAAGATAGGCCTAGTTATAACTAACTGCTTAAAATCTCATCAACTTCATACTGAGGAATGTATTGGGCGCTATATTCCATGCCTCGGGCCTCAATGGCAGAAACGAAAGCCCGTAAGTGGTTTTTGGACCCTTCCAGCAGGTTTTCATACACCCTGGCAATGTCCTGATGCTCTGAACTGTCTATTGCTTCTTTAAGATCAATCAAGTCTATTTCTTCAATCGCAGCCCCGACCCAGAGTGCATCCATTTCAGAAACACTACCTTGGTTTATCAGGGTCTGGTACAACTTAGCCAGCTCTTCATTCACGAATACACCAACATCATCATTGTCGACAGGGTCGTTTAGACCATAGGCATCTATCTTGGCCTTCACCGCAAGGGTGTGCGTTTGCTCAGAATCTGCAATATTGGAAAACACATGTGTTTTCCATTTGTCATACATTGTTAAGTAAACATCGTGAGCCAGTTTTTCTTCTTCACGCATGTACATTAAAGTTTCTATTTCTGATTGCGTTGCAGGGTCGGTGGCATTGGTCTGGTATCTTGAGCCGCTTTTACCTTTACCTCTTCCTGCCATGGCATTGTGTGTGCCTAGTAAAGTAGCAGGTAGCAACATGTATGCAGCAGTACCCTTGAGCCCGTTTCTGAGAAATTGACGTCTGTTCAACTGTATTCTCCTGTTTAATCATTCGCTTGATGTCAGAAACATCGTAGTACGAAGAAGGTCTGAACAAAGTTACAGTTTGTAACCAGAGCCGGATAATTTGTTACTGAATGTTTCAGAGTGAGGTTTATATTGCTATTTGCAATAGCTTTGAAATTTTTGTAGCTTGGTTTTCTTATTGCTTCATCTCAGTCAAGACTGACTCAGTTGCATGGACAACGATTTCGGATTTTTGTGGATTCAATTCATAGGACTGTGGGGTGGGAAACTGGCCTGAATCATTGTCTAAATCCTGACCTGGGGCTGATGAAGATTCATCTTTCAGTGCTGTACGGGTGAGTATCTCCGCGCCAATGCGGGTATCATTACCCTCTACGCGGTGGCCCTGTTCTACTCGTCGATCAGATTATCTCTGATTTCCACAAAGTCGTTGATGTGTGTGAGAAAAATATTGGTTAAGGTTGGGTCAAAATGCTTACCACTTTGATCTTTAAAGTATGTTTTTATCTTGTCGTTATCCCATGCGGGTTTGTAACAACGTTTACTGGATAGTGCATCAAAGACATCGGCTATGGCACTGATCCTGCCGTAAATGTGGATATTTTCACCTTCGAGCCCCCTGGGGTAACCTGAACCGTCCCATTTCTCCTGGTGCTCATGAGCAATAATGGCTGCAGCCCGTAATATAGGGCGTTTGGACTTTTTAAATATTTCGTACCCGATCGTAGTGTGGTCCTTCATTATTGTAAATTCTTCCTCGGTCAGCTTTCCTTCTTTCATAAGTATATGATCAGGAACAGCGATTTTTCCTATGTCATGCATAGGCGAGGCCAGTTTTAAAATCTCAGCTTCTTCTGTGGATATGCCAATCAGTGTAGCGAGATGTTTAGAAATTTCTGCAACCCTTAATACATGCTGCCCCGTTTCCTGGGAGCGAAATTCTGCGGTAGCGCCCAGCGTGATAATAATTTCTTTTTGGGTTTCTACCAGCTCATGATTAAGGTGGCTATTTTCATAAGCGATACCAACATTGGCGCAGAATATATCAAGTAATCCTCTGTCAATTTCATCAAGTTCCTTGATCGTTTCAATATATATCAGGCTATTGTCTTTTACATAGACAATGAATTGATCGGTTGAATAGACGTTCTTTTCTTCCGATGTTGCGTTTTGCAATGCCAGAACAATTTCAGGTTCCACGACCTCAGACAGTAAATTTCCATACTGGCTATCAAAGCGCCCTGTGCCGGAAAATACCTTCATATCTGCTACACGAGACTTTTCATCCATATTGTCAAATACGGCCATGAGGCTGGATGTCGACTTTTTGTAGTTGTCATCGGTTAAGCCGACAATCGACAGTACCTGCATCAGGATGCCATTGAACAGTGCTTCCAGATTTTTCTCTTTAAAAATTCCTGAGGTTGCATCAATTATTTTTTCCAGACCCTGGCGGTTTTTTTCGATGCGTACGATATCTTCGAAAGAGCGCAAGGCACTAATGACTGTCGTAAACAGCTTCTTTGCAGTCAGTTCAGTCTTTTCCTTGTAGTCATTGATATCGTAATTAAGGATGACTTCCTGCTCAGGCGCCTGACCTGGCTGTCCGGTACGCAGTATAATTCTGACAAAACGATTGCCTAACTCGTAACGGATTCGTTTGACTGCATCTAGGCCAGCATGATCAGACTCCATCACGACATCAAGAAGCACTAGTGCAACATCAGGATGTTTAATTAGCTGCTCAATACATTCCTGTGCAGAAAAGGCATGAATAAATTCAACCTGCCTATGCTGATAGCTAATGCCTTTCAATGCGAGCTTGGTAACATCATGGATGGCCTGTTCATCATCAACGATGAGAATTTTCCAGGGCCTGGCATGCTGGTTGCTTTCTTCTTTTTCATCTTCAGGTTCGTTATCTGAAAATAGCAGATCATCATCAAGCATTATCATTTTTCCTGCTTTGGTATTTTAAGTGGCAGACTGATCACGAAGCTCACGCCTTTTCCCGGACTACTATCAACAGTGACTGAGCCCTTCAATTTTTGTGAAACCAGATTGTAAAGAAGGTGCATGCCTAAGCCGCTTCCTCCCTTGCTTCTTTTTGTCGTAAAAAAAGGATCGAAAATTTGAGACAGGGTCTTCTGGTTCATGCCTTTACCATTATCTTTATAAATAATGGTTACACTATTTTTTTCATTTTGTGTTGCGGTAATATTAATAATGCCGTTATCACCTTCATCAAATCCATGGATCAGGGAATTCATCATTAGGTTAGTCAGAACCTGTGCAAGAGCGCCAGGGTAGCTTTCCATGAAGATGGCAATAGGACAGGCAATGTCGACAGTAATCAGTGTCTTTTTAAAGTTGGGTATAAGGCTGTTATAGACTTCTTGTAAGTACGTGCCTATCTCAAACTGCCGCAGCTCTTCTGATGACTGGTCAACGGCAATTTGTTTGAAACTGCGTATAAGGTCTGCAGCCCTTCGTAGATTTGTCAGCATAATCACATTGGACTCTTTTGTATCCTCAATGTACTTAACAAAATCTGATTTTTTAATTGTTCCTGCGTCAAACTTCTTTTCTAACAGATGCGTTATATCGGTGATGTGTGATGAGGCCGTTACACCAATGCCGATGGGGGTGTTAATTTCATGTGCCATACCAGCAACAAGATTACCTAAAGCGGCCATTTTTTCATGTTCGACCAGTTGTGATTGGGTGGATTTTAGTTCCTCGAGAGAGTCAGCTAATTCCAGGCTGCTTTTTTGCAGCATTTCAGAGCGCTTGATGGAATCTTCTCGGCTTTTATCAAGCTCGTTAACTATGCGCCTGATATTTCCAACCACAATTAAAATGGCAATCAGTCCGACCAGTAATGATATTGCAAAGGTAATTTTTGACATATCAGTCAAACTATCAAGCTCATCGGATAGTTTGACTGACTGTTGCTGAGTTACCTGTTTCTTGTTTGCTACCAGCGATTCCAGTACCTTTCTTAGCTGATTGGTAATGGGGTAAATTTCAGTACGGATAACATAGGTATCCATGCGCCATTTGTCTGTCTGGTAGGTCTCTAGTACCTTGGGTAGGTTAGCCATGTAAGTTTTGTAAATGTCAGCCAGTTCATCGACAAAGAGTTCGTCAAAACCCAGGCTTTTTCTAATCTTTAGCAAAGCTTTCATGTCGATCGCATTCTGTTCCCTGTAGAGAAATATGCGGTCGAAGTCTTTCGCGCTCCTGGTTGTGAAATAAACACGCAGGCTCATGATCATGTTATTCCATGAGTTTCGTGTTTTTATCAATTGCTCCAGTGCCGAATGATTACCCTCTTCAGCTTCACTGAATCGACTCGCAATAATGTTATCGAGTGTGCTGATAAACTGCTGGTGAAAAGGATTTAATTGCTCTGAAGCCTGAGCAATGCCGAGGTAATTTTTTTCGTCATCTTCTCTGAGCTCGACGACGTAGTCTGCTTTTTTCTGGTATTGCTGTACTAGATCTTTAAATGCGTCTGCTGCCTGAAGATTTGGATGAACAATAGAAAATTGCTCATTGATACGATTTTGTAGTTCATTCATTGATGCATAAAAGCGCCACTGGTCTGTTTTTTCACCTGATATTAAATATTCATTCAAATGATTGACTGAGCGGTTCAACTGCCGGTCAAGATTCATCAGGTGTAGCATTTCGGGGATTTCTGTTTTTAATACCGATTGACTGTGTTTTTTGACCGAATTGGTGCTCTGGATAGTGATGCTGAGCGTTATCGCCATCAATAGCAGTATCGTACCGTATCCCGTGAAAAGGATAAGACTCAATCGTTTGCTGAGGTTAATTTGCATATTGGATATTTTTCAGTGAGTGGTGTTATAAAAATTATCTACAATTGAAGCAGATCACCTCGCCTCAATACCCTCCCTGTTTCTTTGTATTGTCAGTGACTTCTTGTCGATATCAATTTTCTTTATATACATTGACAGACTAGACTAAATGGTCAAATTATCCAATCTGGTTGTGGTGGTGGGGGCATAAAATTGCCTTGTATGAAAAAGTAGTTAGTACTCTACGTAATCAACCTTCATGGGCTCATTAGTAAGTGCTAATGCTTTATTCCTGTATTGTCTATTCTTAATCTGGCACCGACCTTATATCGATTTTAAAAGCCCAAGGTTGCTGTTGGGAGCGGGTGTTCTAGTGGATGGGTTTGTACGGAATCACGCTGCGGAATAGGAGAGGGCAATCTGTCAGGTCATAAATATTTTTCTTAACTTGGAATGCTCAAATGTCTATAGCCTGATCACATCCCCATGGGTTAGGCATGGCATCATAGGTGCTGGCAAAAAAAGCAGACCATAATCCAGAGTTAGAGCACCGCCTTTGATTGTGCTGTAGCTCTACTATCTATGTGAATAGTATGTGTGAAAGCTTACATGCTTCCGCGGGGGGTAATAAAGACTTCCATTATTTTTGAAGATAATTCGTCATCAGCAAGAATGGCCGCGCTCCACTTTGGTACCGCCTGTATAAACCAAATAATAAATACAACGAGAATAACTCTTTTGCTTGCCGACAGTGCTTTGTAGCGTTGATACAGGCTTGAGGGCTGTTTTTGTCCCTGATATTTAGTCATAACTAACCATTACTTTATTTGCTAAGACAACTATAGACGAAGTCAAGGCAAGCAAAAATGCTGAAATGAGAAATTTATTCACAGGTATGTAAAAAAGATATGGGATCAGAATAAAAAATAGACCAATTGGCTGGTTCCAGTCTTTTTCCGGACTAACAAAAAAGCCCAACATTTCTGTTGAGCCTTTGAGTTTATCGGACTGCTTTGTAGCAACCTTGGCTACGAAGCAATGAGATGCGAGCCATCCCTATTATAGGGGTTTAGGTTTAAAGGAAGTTCCCCGTAATATCGATGGCATTGAGGCGTAGTCCGTCTGGGTTGGTGTCTCCAGCATTGGGAATCCATGGAGAAAGACAGTTACGGTCTTTTACGCATGGATCGGTTAGGGAGTTTAGAAATGCTACAAGGTCATCCACCTGGCTATCGGTCAGTGTAATTTTCTGTAGTACGTTGCTAACACCAGCAGCACGGTTTGCTATCAACTGGTTAATTGCAAATTGTGTGTTGGTAGTCATATCTGCTGCCTGTACTGAAGGGGCAAGCTGATTGAAGTCGTAATTTGCAACAGATGTTTCAGGATCCAGCATATGCTTAACGGCCGCTTTCAGTGTCGTAAAGGCGCCTGCGTGTCCCCAAGGGCCAGTGACTTCAACATTAAGAAGCGAAGGAGTCCGAAACTTGTATTTGTCCGCTAAGTTGCCTGTCTCCCGGGCGCGACCAAAATCATCGGTTCCAAGTACACCATTGTTATCGCCTTTTCCTCGTCCAATTTGGGGAAAGGCCGCAACATGAAATCCTTCATCGGTAAAGAAGTCACCCGCGTGGCAGGAGGCGCAGTTTGCACCGCCATCATTAACACTATTGAAAAACAGAAATGCGCCACGTACGGCAGAATCACTGATTGCTGTTTTATTACCAGCAACAAATGCTTTCCATGGTGAGTTAACAAAGACTTGCGAACGCTCATATTCACCTATTGCCTCAGCAATGCGAGCGTAGGTGACCGTAGAATCACCAAATGCCGCTGTAAATTCAGCTCCCCAGTCAGCTGATAACTTATTTACGAGCCCGGTACGCAGTACTTCATTTGTAACGCCGACAAAATTAGTAAATCCGCGCATTTCTTCTGGAGAGGTAACGGGGAAACGTGACTGGGCAGTGGGAAGGTTGCTGCCTGAAAGTGGATCAGCAACGCCAAAGGCCGAATCAGGTGTTCGAATGCCATTGCCATCATCACCATTGAGCCCAGTCGTTTTGCCTAGACTTTCAACTCGTCCATCATGAAACAATACCTGATCCCATAGGCCTACATTGAATGTCGTGGGCGAATTTCTGGGTACCGGTGGGCCGCCATCATATTCTCCGCCTACCTGGCCGATAGAGTGAAAGCGTCCAGGGCCTAGCAAGTCAGGAGTTTCGGCACCAACACCAATGGCCAAAGAGATGTTATCCCCGCCGCCAAGAACGGGATGGTGGCAGGTTACACAAGCCGAATCAGAGTCGCCTCCTAGCCCCTTGGTGAAGAAAAGTTTTTTACCCAATTGTGCTTTAGGATCAGTAATGCTGGGTAGTGTTCTGCCCGTGCTTGGATCGCCAGTTAGGTTGGCTGCTGCTACTAATGAGACTAACTGGTTGCGTAGGGCATCCTCGATACTTATACCACCACCACTCTTGTTGCAGGCCATTAATAATGAACTGGCCAAGAGAATGGCAAGGAAGCGTGGGCCACTGTTGGTGATCCCAGTTTTTTGAATATTCAATTTACTTACTATCCTTTGATTCGTTATATCCAAATGCCGTCTATGACGATAGACCTTATAGATGATCTTCGTTGTCGATAGCCATGTGATTTGTTACCCGGTTGCTCTTTTAAGTATCACATTTGTGAGGTGGTTTTACATTGATCTTGGTCATAATTTAGAAAAAATATAAACTGATTCTGGCTATATTTATCTACCAAGGGAATACAGGGATATACCAATTAAATGTAGTTAT
>Ga0316204_10005428_pt1 | contig 21036 bp, 15 predicted proteins | sample 6monrhotite_MG_2_FD_205661 | JGI IMG/M metagenome (GOLD analysis project Ga0316204, IMG submission 205661) | Microbial mat bacterial communities from mineral coupon in-situ incubated in ocean water Damariscotta River, Maine, United States -... | ecosystem: Environmental > Aquatic > Marine >... | reverse complement strand
AATACATACACCCCTGGAGAGTTGATTGCATACGATGAATTGGATCTTGGCAGGGAAAAAACATATGACAATGAATATGCTAACAGTAAAAGTACACATGAAAGCGAAAAATTTAGGTTGTACCTGGCGGCTAAAGATTTAGAAAATAAGCGTGAGTCGGTTACACTCACCGTTAAAATAGAGGGTGAGGCTAATAAATCCTTTAAGATTGATGAAGAAAAGGTCAAAAATGCCACTTTGAAACGGACCGCTGAGGATTTTGATGGGATATTGAAAGAAGGTGCTCTAAATGCAGCAAAAACTGTAGTTAATATTAATAGCGGGACGCAGTTAAATGATAATTTAGTTGCTTTTGCTCAGGCTGGCTTTCATAAACGTGGAAACAAAACCATTAGTGGCGAATGCAAAAATATTAGAAAATCAATTATCGACAAGGCCAGAGACCTGATATTTGAAACAGACAATGGTAAGCCGGTAGACGCGAAAATAGGTGGAAAACCACGTGTCTACTTTGGGGGCGATAGCGAAAAACTATATTTTAAATTACTTGAAAAAGAAATAGAAAAAGAAATCCATCCCATAATTAGAAAGCTGATTAAAGATCGGATAACGGCGATCCAAGATGGGACACTTGAGCCTAAAGTAGACTACGATATTAAGTACAAAGCGCCTGGTTTTCATGCAGAAGTATTGGCAGTGAACGAGATCCTTAACACCTATTTCAAAAATGAAACCAACTTTGCTGTGATGAATAAAATCAGTGTGGCGACGTATAAGCTTCAAGGTGCTAAGAAAATTGGCGTGGAACAGTTTGAGGCTTGCACAAACTGTAGGGCAATATTAAAACACAAGGTTCGCATAACAACAGATTAATAGTAAGGCAGGTAGGAGTTTACTGTGCACAGAAAACGATTGAATGATTTAGTGAGAAAGAACGACGTCCTCTATTTTGCTGGTGCTCCCTATACCGGTCAGGCCTATGCTATTACCGGTCAAGGAATCGTGGGGCATATCTATGATGTTGAGGTAGGGGTCATTGCCGGTAACTCTATCGATATGTTGCCCTTACTCGAGAAAGAAGCCATGAGAATTGAGTATGATTTTTTAGATTATTCAGATGATGGCGTAATCTTGTATAACGGCACGCCATTTTCAGGCGTTGCGTACAGTTTTGAGCAGACGGTATTGGTCGATGAGTCTTTATTTAGTGAAGGTTTGTCTATACGTAACTGCAGGGAATGGTATATTTCCGGACAACCTAAATCTATCGTCAGTGTTGAGGGAACTATCGGTTGGTATGAGGACGGGAGCATAAAAGAGCAAAGTGTCACGAAAGGCGACTTTGATGTTTATTCTCTGAACACTGGTGCGCCTAATAAGCTGCGCTGGTTAACGTTGACCGATCAATATGAATGTAATTCAGATGTGCTTGAGACTTTTGGTTTAGCCAAAAGGTTAGTGTTAGATGGTGTAAAAATAGATGATGTTAAATTAACGGTAGTTGAAAAAAATGGGGATTTTAAAAATATAGTCTCATTGCATATAATGGACAGTTCAGTCACTGATAAAAATATAACATGTATAGATTTAACAAATGTTAAAGAATTTCGCTTAAGTAGGAATATATATGTTAGATCTGAAACACTACAGGCATTAAAGAAAAAATATCCACATTGTGAAATCTGTGTTGATGATAAGTACTTATAGAAAAAAAACAGATCAGTCGTTACTGCCAATTAAACGGCCTATTGGCCATCAATGCTTTAACCACTTGATCCGCAGCTCGCGTGGTTTCCGGTAAGCGGTATTTTGGCGAGAGTGTTAACACCCATTGGCACGCCGTTGCCAGTGATACGCGATGGCCGATCGATACATAAATGGGGTTGGTATTGTCCTGCGTTCTCAGCACATTGCCGATGACTTCGCCGTTATCCATTAACGGTGCTACCGATCCTCTTTGGCCCGCCGGATCATCGGCCGTGCCCAGCAAACGGGTTTTGCCGCAACCGATGGTGGGGATATCAAATAGCACCCCCAAATGGCAGGCTAATCCAAACCGCCTTGGGTGGGCGATGCCCTGGCCATCACAAACCACCAGGTCAGGGGTGTTCTTTAGTTTGGCAAATGCTTTAATCAGGGGCGGCAGTTCCCGAAAAGAAAATAACCCGGGTATATACGGAAACCGGGCAGTATCTTCAGCCGTTGCTGTTTCAACAATATTGAGCGACGCAGTATCCAGAATAACGACTGCCGCAAATAGTTTGTCGCCCGCTTTTTCATAGGCCACGTCGACACCTGCGACATAACGCAGGGTGTTGAACTGGTCTGCCATGATTACTCGCGTGGCGAGTTCCTCTTGAAGCCGCAGTGCATCCGCTTCATTTAATGCCCATGGGTGTAAAAATGCAGGTATCATCATATGTGTTATCAGTTGGTGGATAAAGGTAATATTAACAGGGTTTTGGTTTCCGGGGGTGTAATTCAGCCGATGATTGGGTTTAACCTGGATTCCGCCGTTGACCGCGACAAACGTCCACTAACCGCTTGATGAATACTCAGTTTGTTGCCCTTTATCTGCCACCCATTGGGTAACGGTGTCCGGTAGATAACACCCCACACTGAACCGCGAATGGAACGAGAGATAACCAGGGCGATGTAATGCAACGAACACGATAAATAGTGTTTTACAATGATCGGCAAATGCCTTCTCTTATACCCGATGAGAGGGACGAGCGGTGGTTAATAAACGTCACTATACGGTGAACAATACCGACAAATAACTTGACAAGGTAATCAGGATATGAGATTCGATTTTTGTATGCTTATTAATCACTTAAGGTGCCTTTATGTCAATCTCACTCTCTGAACTCATGCATCAAATTACCCATGATACGGTCTTAGGCAATTGGTATTCGCCGATGATGTAGGCGTTATCAAGCGTTCGCTATTCCGATAAGCCTTTTAGCGCGATGCCCATGCCCGCGTTTGCCCTGTTTGGCTGTTTACGCCAACTCCAATCCATTTCATCCTTGCGTGAACAGATTCAGCAGGTATTTCATCTTGATGTAAGTAGTGACAAAATGCCGTTAGCGCGTTCAACCTATTCCGATGCATTAGCATCGCGTTTGCGTCGAGATATCTTACGCCCCGCTGTCGAGCAGTTGGTGAGCGATGCTCAACAACAGTTGAGCGATCGTTTGGCTGGACTTGAGGGTATCGCTGACCGAGCGGTTATGGCGATTGATACCACTTATCAGAGTGAATCCGCACACTATGTGCCGATTTACCCGAGCAAAGGAGGCCATGACAATCAAAAGGGACATTTATTGTCGATGATTTATGACATCCGTCATGGTGTTCCCTTGGCAGTGAATACCGAAACGATGTCGATCGGTGAGATGTTGGTGCTCAAACGAGAGGATGCACCGGTGCATCGGTGGATGTGTGTCAACAATGCGATTTATGTGGTGGATCGTGCGTTTATTGATGGGCGTTATTGGGATAAACGTCAACAACGCTTTGGTAGTACGGTTATTACCCGAATGAAGTCGCGACTCAATTATACCGTTGATCATGAACGCCCCATCAAATCAGGTCAGTGTAATGAGGGGGTTGTTTATGATCGCCAAATTCAGTTGCAATGCTCGAAGCAGCCATGGCGCTTGATTGGCTTTGAACACCCTGATGGGGCGCGCTACGAGTATTTAACCAATGACTTGAGCCTAGAACCGGGCGTAGTAGCCTTCCTCTACCTTCGTCGCTGGGATGAAGAAAAATATTTTGATGATATTAAAAACAACCTGGCCGGCTCGAAGGCGTGGGGTAAGCATCCGATATCGATCGAACCGCAGGCACTGTTGTCGATGGTGACCATGATACTGACGAGATTATTTTTGAATCGCCGTCAGAAAGAGCTTGATTTAGATAAAGTCGACATCACTCAACATTGTAAACATCAGGCTAAAAAAGAACTTTATGCGATGAGCGGTTACGGAATAGCTTACCGCGTGTTCTATCACGAGATATCGAAGATAACACGTCAAGTTTGGCGCTTTTTAAAAAATTGTTTTAAAGAAAAACATTCGTTAGCGCTTTACAGGCGCCAGCTCAAGCCATTAATGGAGAAGTATCTGTGATTTTCGACCGGACACCGATACCTTTTGAGTGAACGCCAGAGGCAGCACAATGGTTTGATTTATCATAGTGTTGGCCCGAACTCAGAGCCGTCAACGGCGGAATCTAGGTTTAACGTTAAGCCTTAAACCTACGTTAAACATGGAAGGCGCCAACTTCAGGCCGCCTAATTTGGGCCTCCGCCCCCCCATCTAATTCTACTTTGTCACATTCATTTTTTTAAATTTCAATCATTTAAGTGAAGTTAGCCGTTTTTCTTCGCTGCCGATTTTGTTTTCGTCGGGCGGATTCTATCGCCAATTGTCTTTTCCGGTGTCGACGCTCCATTTGCGATAAGATAACTTGTTCATCGCATTGCGCATTTGGTAATGTTTTCGCCAACAATACTTGTATGTCATAACAACTGAGCAAGGGTAAGTCTTTTGACAGTTTTTCTCGATGCTCGACCATATACAACATGGCCATCATGACCAAGGCCATGTGTCTGTGCCATGCGTGCCAGTTGCGGGCATGATAGTGCGCCAACCCTGCATGGCTTTTCGCATCTTGAAGGGCGCGCTCTATCTAATATCGTTGAGCTTGCATCTTAGCTAACTTCAAGGTACTCGTCGCCGGTGAGTCTATTTCGCGTCTTACTACCACATGCCAACAATGACCCCGCGCTTCTTTTTTATCCCACAACCATCGGCGTTGATGTAACATTTCAACCACTAGCCGGCCTTTGGTTGTATCTCGTAAGGTTTTACGTTGCCAGTGAGACGCGGGCTGTTGTTTTACCCATTGTGCGACAGTCAGTGATTTTTGTTCGCTATGATAACGGCTCGACTTTCGGCCTCGACCACTTTTTGCGCTCGGTAGATAAAGGCTAGGGTCTGACAGATAGACCCGTTGGTCCGAGTGAATATCGACCATAAACACTTCACCTTCGGCGTCTAAGGTGCGCAGCAGTTCTAGTGCTTGACCATAGAACCCGTCGACACCTATCCAGGCATAACGCAGCCCTAAGATTCTGGCGCGGCGAACCATTTCAAGCGCTAGCTCTATTTTCGTTTTAAACATTTGTTGAGCGACGGGTACTTTGGCGGCCTTACATCGTTTGGCATCCTCCGTCCACTCCTGCGGTAAATGTAACCGGGCATCAACCAGGTTTACTCGATGTCCTCGACCTAACGCCGCAAAGACGCCCACTTGACTGTTATCCACTTTACCGAGTCGACCATTCCACTGACGCGCAACGCCAACGGAATGCTTACCTTGTTTTTTAATCGCCGATTCGTCTATATATACCCAAAGCGTTTGCCTCTGTTCCACCCAGTAACGTATCGGTTTCCGTGGCAACTTGATCCATCACCGCTCGTTCATCCCAAGGCGAGTTCGATAAAAAATGCTGCAAGACTTGTTCGTCACCGCCGCTCACCACTTCCGCCATTCTCTCCATATTTCGTTTTGCCGATTGCATCAAACAGCACAAATAATTTTGTGCTTGGCGGCATACAGTGCGCGTGCGTAACTGAAAATGATGCATATATCGATTTGCTTGTTGTTGGTAGGACTGGCTTAAACCAAATAGTGGTTGGCCATCATGTATCCTTTTTTTAGTGTGTTTGTTGTTGGTTAATCATCATCCTTTTTGCACTTCGCTATTTGTTTGCATTATAAACAATCTCTTGTGTTTTCATAGCTTTAAATGTGACAAAGTAGAACTAAGTTGCCCAAAATTTTGTGTTGCAAATATAAAGTGCATATCTAACATGGCAATCCTTATACAAACAACATCAACAACGTAGAAAGGAACCCTGGCATACATTGGTTCCGTGCTTGACTTTTAACCCGCAGCACATAAATCAGAAACTCATTCAATTGGCACCATTTTATGGTCTGCCATTTGCTTGAAATGAATAGTAATATGGCCACGACACCTGCTCAAGTATGAGTACCTTGAATATAGATTCAAACTCAAGATGACGGTACGAAGATGATAGGGCTAAAGATGACAGAACAATGACATTATCTCGTGGCTTTAAGGGCTAGCAGGGCATCAAGGGCCCTAATTCAACGCAAACAGTGGCACCCAAGCCGCCATTTAGAGCTATAATATGGCTCAACAACGATCTATATGACAATAAAGGCATCTATAATGGAACCCAACAAACAACCTCCACAATCACTGCCTGTGCTGGATGAAAAAAATCTTGGCACGTTACTGCAGGCTTTGGGGCCAAAACTACAACCGATTCTTCACCACTATAAAATTAGCTCAGCGAACTACTTAAAAAACATGAAAATTGCGTTAGGCGTCAATGATATTGACGAAATTGCACGTATCGCCCATGCCTTAAAAGGGAGCAGCAGAACTCTGTCTGCGATACATTTAGCCAATCAATGCCAAATTCTGGAAACTGAAATCCAAAACAACAACCATGATGAAATTAGTGGTTTATTAAACAGCATCGACACCATACCGGAGAACACTATCGAAGAACTATCAAACTTCGAAAAATCCACTAAACTTGAGGCAAGTTAACGCTGCACCTGACTGGAGCGAGGAGCACAATATGAATGCAAATACAAAAAACGAAGAGACTATTCTAGTTGTGGACGATGACCCCGCGTTACTTGAGCTTCATACCGCTTATTTACAGAGCGCAGGATACAAGACCATAACGGCCGAAAGCGGTCAAAAAGCACTGACATACTTCAACTCAAACCAAGATACAATTAGTAATATTCTGTCTGACATAATGATGCCCGACATGGATGGCTATGAACTATGCAGGAAAATAAAGTCAACAGAAAAAGGAAAGGAGATACCTTTCGTCTTTGTCTCTTCACTTAACAGCATAGAGGAACAGCTGAAAGGCTACGAAGTTGGCGGAGATGATTATATCACCAAACCAATACAACCGGATATTATCTACAAAAAATTATCTGTGTTAGTCAACATGACAAAATCCAATAAAAATTTAAAACAAGATCTGCAAGAATCCTTTAAAACAACCATGCAGGCGATGACGTACTCCAGTGACCTAGGCCAGATACTGGAGTTCTATAAGACAAGCTTAAGTTCGCCTAACTTTCAGGAGTTGGCGAATAATCTATTTCGTGTCACTAGCACTTACGGGTTAAAATGCACTCTGCAAATTCGCACTCCGAATCAAATTGTAAATATCGGGGACAAGAAGCAAGTATCGCCGCTGGAATCTAATGTCATCGAATTGGTGTGCGAAAAAGACCGATTCTTTGATTTTGGTACACGAACGGCCATAAACTACGAAAATTTTACGTTACTAATAAAAAACATGCCTATCGACAACAATGAACGATATGGTGAACTTAAAGACTTGCTGAGCTCGCTTTGCAACGCCGTTGAATCCCGCCTCCAGGTGCTGCTATATGACAGCAAAGCAAAGCAGAAACAAGAAATTTTAGCCACTGTACAACAAGCAATTGATGACATTGAGGGACTATTCAGAGAAATACAGGGAGAAAGCATTTCAGTAATCGATAACATGAAAAGCGATCTTGATGAAGCATTGATGATGTTGGGTTTGCTGGAATACCAAGAAGAAAATATACTGAGCATCGCTCAGAAATGTCTTGATGAAACTAATAATGTACTTGAAAAAGGCAACAATTTAAGTAACAAGTTAGAGGAAGTCTATCATCGACTGGGGACTCTATTTTCAGAAACGCATGAAAAGTAACCCTCCATCAACCCTGCCCGCTATCTTCAAATTCAAATAAAAATCCCCGCCGCAGGCGGATGGGATATTGAAAAGGATTTACTCGCTTCGCATCGTTCAATGTTTATTCGAGGCAATCCGTAGGGAATAGAACCTCAGGGATATTTATTATTCAAATATACTTTAACAAAACCCCATGCTAACTTTTAATAATCTAATTAATGTAAATATCAAATACTCAGAACCCTAAAATTCATCCCAGTCATCAGCTGTTCCTGTTTTTGATACCGATGGAGAAGAGTGTTCAGGCATTGGTGTCGGAGCGTTATTTTGCTGTCTAAATGCGCGCCCCTCACCTCGTCGTTCGATTTGAGTTGATAAATTGTTCGAGTGTATAGATACATCACCTGTATTGAAAAAAGCAACTTTCTGAGCCATTGTTTTTGCTTCTTCTAACATGGATTCGCTTGTTGCCGCTGCCTGCTCAACTAATGCTGCATTTTGCTGTGTGGCATCATCTAGTTGAGTAACTGCTTTATTCACTTGCTCAATACCTACACTTTGCTCTTGACTCGCAGCAGAAATTTCGGCCACAATATCACTAACTTTTTTCACTGAACTCACTATATCTTTTAATCGTTGACCCGTTTCATTCACATGCTGACTACCTTCTGCCACTTTGTCGACGCTATTACGTATTAAATTTTTAATTTCCTTCGCTGCATCTGCACTGCGTTGAGCCAAATTACGAACTTCGGTGGCTACGACCGCAAATCCACGACCTTGGTCACCTGCACGCTCGGCCTCTACCGCAGCATTTAGGGCCAGAAGATTTGTCTGAAAAGCGATATCATCTATAGTACCGATGATATCAGCTACTTGTTTACTAGCAGCATTGATCTCTTGCATTGAATTCACGGCTTGCTTTACGACTTCGCCACCTTGATTCGCCTGTTCTGTGGCATCACTCGCCAGCTTATTTGCCTGACTAGCATTGTCTGCATTTTGTTTTATAGTACTTGTCATTTCTTCCATGCTAGCTGCAGTTTCTTCTAGGCTCGAAGCTTGTTCTTCTGTTCGCTGGCTTAATGATTGATTGCCAGCAGCAATTTCGCATGCTCCGGTTTGCACTTCGCCAGTAGAATACTGAATGTCAGTGATTATTTCGATCAGTTTCTCTGTAGTCGTGTTACAGTTATCCTTAAGTTGCTTAAATGCGCCCTTATAATCATTATCGATATGTTGTGTCAAATCGCCCTTAGCCATAGCACCCAACATATTCGATAAATCCTTGACGACGGTATCGCAAATATTTGTAAGGTCGTTTATACCCTGGCTAACGACCTTGAAAAAACCTTCCTTATTGCCAAGATGGATGCGTTTGCTTAAATCACCGTTTGCGGCAGACGTCACAATATCTTTGACTTCTTCCTCTACTGCAATTTCTTGAGTACGGTCACTCCACTCAACCGCTGTACCAAGTCGCTCCCCTTGAGCACTTAGTACGGGTGTAGCAACAAGTGAAAACACCCTTCCACCGACCGTAATTTCAGTCTTGTAGGTTTGTCTCAGTTCGCCAATCATTCGCTGTTGATGGACAGGATTTTTGTGGAATCTGTCCATGTTAATACCGGTTAAATTAGCGGCATCAAAACCTGGTAAGTCTTTACGTATGTCACTTTGCGCGGTTAGCATCATGTCTTGTAGTGATTCATTGGTATAAATAATGTTGTTATCGGAATCTGCCACCATTACATTAGCAGTAACGTTATCCAAAGCAAACTGAATACGTAAAGCTTCATTCGCAACACGTTGATCTTCTTCGATACGGTTTTTCAAATTAGCTTGCATGGTTTGCATTTTTTGGTACACACCAACAATGCCATGTTTATCTTGGGCAACAAATTGAGTTGTAAGGTTATTATTAGAAATGGCGTTGGCGACTGTCGCAAGATCGGCAGGGTCTGCACCCAGTTGCTTCAACACATGCCGGGTAAAAACAAAAGAAACAAATGACACTATAAGAATTGCAACCACGCCGATGCTTATTAACATATTATTCACGAGACTTACCGTACTAAAAGCTTCTGCGCCATCTACTTCAGCGAGAATAACCCACTCCAAATCATGAATTTTTATTGGCGAGAATGATGACAGCACAGGAATACCGCGGTAATCAGCAATTACACCATTTCCAATTTCTCCCATTAAAGCTTTTCGCACACCCCCGGTATCGACGGACCGTTTACCAATAGTATCATCTTCAACAAAACGTGATTGAGATCGCATTAGTTTATCTTGACCAACCAAATAGGTTTCGCCAGTCTCCCCCATCCCGGCTTTGCTTTGCATAATGTCATTAATCCGTCCAACAGGCATCTGAAAAATCAACACCCCTTCTAGCTTGTCGCCATTATATATAGGAGAGGAAATAAAAGATGCTGCCGCTTCGTAGGATGGTGTATAGGGCGCAAAGTCCTCCAGGTGTACTGAATGATTAGCACTGACTTTGGCTCGATTAAAAGCTCTAGCTAAACTTGCATCCTTGAATGGACCGGTTGATAAACTAGTCGCATAATCCAGCTCTTTAAAAACAGAGTAGACAATGTGTCCGGTATCAGCATCCACAAGAAAAATATCGTAATATTCAAATTTTTTGAGAAAATCTCGAATTACGGGATGATACTTGGCATGAAGCACGTTATATCGAACATTATCTTTCGCCGCATCAAGTGAATCTTTGCTGCCTAATGGATTTGAATTATTTGCAATGTAATGGTACTGCCAGACGATTTCCTTTTCCAATGATGGTAAAATATTATTTATATTATAGGATTTACCAGTATTATTTTTATATTCTTCGCCAAAATGGTTTAAGTAATAGTCTTGCAACTTATCCTTGTATTTTGATAATTCACTTTGAGATGCGCCATTCTCCGTCGGGGGTTGATGAAAGGCTTGTTTAAATTCTTTCATAGCCTCGACAATCATTTTACTTTCGGCAAAAGTTAGGACTTGGTCATGTATAAATTGAAAATATTGCTCAATATGTTTTCGCTTAATATCTCTCACTGACTCAAGCTGGTTAAACGCCTTTTCTTCCAAAACTTGAGTGACCTGGTTGCCAATGAAAACACCCGAAATAAATAATGGAATAATACCTGCTCCAAGGAACGTTACAAGTAATTTTCGCTTGAACTTCCAACCATTAAAATTCATTACCTTATCCTTTTCATATCAAGTCAATTAATATATTTTTAGCCACTTCTTCTTATAAATATCACGCTAATAACCCTTAACTTTGCGTCTTACCCTTTTTCAATTTCCTCCATCACTTCACGCATATTGATTTTTTCAATAGCGATAGATTTTTCGAAATCGATAAGAGTAATTATCCGACCATCAATTTCAGCCGATGCTTTTATGCACTCGGACGTGACACACAATTTAGTTAATATTTCCGCTAAAATATGCTGTTCTGTTATATTCACCCAATCTATGACTTCATCAACCATAATGCCATAGCGCTTATCCCCATTGATCATTAAAATACATGGCCGTGCGTCATTTTCAACTTTACCTACTTCAAAACGATGGCGCATACTAATAATGGGACATAAATCCCCCCTGAGGTCTAGCAACCCCATAAAATCATGTTGAACGTTTGGAATACTGGTAAGCTCTGAATCGCTAAGTATTTCTTGAATGATATTCGATGGTAATCCTATCGCGTGCTCTCCAATCATAACGACAAGATAAGCACCTGCCAAACCTGAAAATTCCGACTTTAATTTTCGCGATTCAATTTTATTTTCTTTCGGGTGGCCGCCTTGCATCAATCGCTCAAGCGTTCTATACCATGCATCAATTTTACTACTTTCCGCATCATTTAAAATAAAAAAAGGATCTATTACTTCGACATTACCAACTTTGGAATTAAAAATACCAAGACTCTGGATCCGCTTACGATCCACCAATCTACACAATTCGTTATCTTGTAAATCATCCTGACATTTTCCGTAAACACTGCCTAGTTTGTCCACCAACATTCCAATGTAATAACTATTCTGCTCAAACATAATCACAGCTTTGTGATCTTTGTCATTTTTAGTGTCTGGAATTAATTTCTCTTCTAGATGTTGGATGTCAAGAATATTTTCAGTATTGTTTTTAGGTTTAGTATCAGCTTCATTTAAATCATCTCTTATATTAACATCATTAATAGAGTCGTCATCAAGATGATCCAGTTTAAATAATGCTTGTAATGAAATAACACCTAAAGGTTTGCCCTGATAAAACTGCATACTATGTAATATGGAAGGTATATCCTGGCTATACTCACTTGGTTGGTGGGTAATGATTTGCACTATATCTTTTAGTGGAAAAGCATACGGCTTGTCATTAACCCAAGCACCTAACAACTTGATCGGTCGTTGCCTGCTCTTTATAGATTCACTTTGTTTTTCTGAAAAATTATCTTGATTATTAGAATTTGACAATGACTCGGCAATAAGCTGCAGGTAAGGGTTTAATAAAGCATCAATATTAATTAACAGCTTTAGTTTTGCGCCAATTCTCCCAACTCCAGTGAGGTAATTAATATCGTAACGGTCGCAAATTACAGACGGGCGCAATATGTTATCATCAAAGGCATATGTCTCTCTTATCCTATCCACTAGCAAACAAACGGGGATATTATTTTGATTAGAGTTGACCCATATAACGATATAACAACTCTCTTTATGTAATGTAGCAGGCTGGCTAGCACCTAATAATAGCCCAGGATCTATAACGGGAATAATTTCGTCCCTGATATTTGTAACTCCGAGTATAAACGGTGGAACTTGGTGTAGAGGAGAAAACCTTTCATGCAGTAGCACTTCTCGTATTTTTTTTGTTGGTAATCCATACACAGGAGAATCTGCCAAACTAAATGTAAGATAGCTCTTTGTCATTTTAGATGATTGTTACTTTTGCCTAATTGCACAATGATTTCTGCCTCAGTGTTATTTCTCACTAGCGGCACAAAAAATAATATGTACCATCTATTACAATTAAATCGGTCAACTATGTTTTGCTCCACTGGCTTTTAGCATAATTCAGGCCAAATATTACTAAAATTGTTTCGGATATTTTTTTAGGGTCTGCTGACACATTGTAAGTTACCTCACTGTCTGAGAGGTATTTTCGCCTGAAAAGGCTGAAGAGGCGCCACTCGGGGTTGCTCGTTACTTATTTAGTAATAGCCTAGCGCCCTGGTTGACGCTTTCCAGGACCAACAGTGGTATAACTCAAACCCCATCAAGTAAGAGTCTGTTGACAATTTACATAGGTAGCCATATGAATCCACGGGCTAAGGCCAGCATGCTCTGAAAATTTCGTTTCAATTTATCGTGTTCGTTGCATTACATCGCCCTGGTTATCTCTCGTTCCATTCGCGGTTCAGTGTGGAGTGTTATCTACCGGACACCGATACCCATTGGGTGAAGGTGCTACGACATGCAGAGCACGCTTGTCGCGGCGCCTGGACGGCGTTGTAACAGTTTGAAATTAGACTTTGCCAGACAGACACCACCACAACCGCACTCTACAGGCCGTTCAACGGCGGAATCCAGGTTCAATGGCCCGCACGAGTGGGGCAGCAGACGGTTGTTTAGGCGGTGCACCATCAGGTTATGGCCGTTTTATGCCGATGGTGGTCATCGTTATGGCATATTTTTTGCTGTAATTCCTTGCTAAGTCCTGGCTAAACGCGCGTTTTATGTTTGATAGTGTCAGTACCAAAGCGTCGGTAGAAAAAGTCAATGAAACGATCCACAAGAATGCAACCAGTGGCCAGTGTTGCCGAGTCGCGCGAGCGTGAAGCCGCCATTGTATTAAGTAAGGCGCAATCGGCGTTGCAATCCCAACTTGCGCGATTACAGGAACTCACCAATTATCACGCCGAATACCAGCAACGCTTTGAGCGAAGCGGTATGCAGGGCATTAACGCCATTCAAATCCAAAGTTTTTTGTCGTTTTTGGCTAACCTTCAAAAAGCGGTTGATCAGCAAAAAACGGTGATTTCCCAGGCCGAGGCGCAGGTGGAGCAAAAAAAACAAGCATGGTTTGTCATGCGGGGAAAACTCAGGGCCATTGACACCGTCATTGATCATTATTGCAGCCTGGAACAAAAGGCACAGGATAAGCTGGAACAAAAGGCCACTGATGAGCTGGCCCAGCGTCTGTCAAAACCCTCGGAATGAATGCTCAGGGATGATCGAGTGTGGCCAGGGTTACTCATGAAAGTGGCATACAATATGCTCAGTAATATTGCGTGATGTCAGTAGAAGTCAGGCGCAGGGAATGGTGCCTGGTCGTTAGCAATATAAAATGAATTTATATTTAATCAGTAAAGAGGAAGGAACCTCTCTATGTCGCATGCCGTACCGCAAGTGCAATCACTGAAAATTTCTGAAACGCATAAATCCAAAGCGGGCCAGGCTGAAACCCGGCCGCAAGCGGTGGCTAAACATTCAGGAAATAAGGAATTTTCAGTTAATTTGTCGAGTGAACTGAATAAACGGCAGCGTAGCACCCCAAGAAGCAGTACCAAACAAGCCAGTACCGTTAGTGACAATGCCGGTAGTGGAAATGCCGTTAATGACACTCCTCGTCAACGCGCCAGGCAGCATTTAACCAATAAATCCGCTGATTCGCCTGAACAATCCAACCGGCGCCGAGACTCCGTTGCGGCCAATCAGTCGGCTAACCCGGCAGAGCCTCAGGCGCAGTCTCCGGCACAGCCTCAGGATCAACCAAAGTCAATGGCTGACGGCGGTGGCCATTCGTTGCCAGGTAGTGGCCATCAGAGTGAAAATTCAGCGAGTATGCCAGATTCCGCAGATGCCACGCCGGATGCAGAATTGCAAGCACCAACAATTGAGGGTGAAGCTGCATTGTTGCAACCGGATACCTTCGTTGATGCCAGTGATCTTATCGCGCCACGGCAGCATGTTGCCGTGGATGGAAACCCGGCCCAGCCCTTGTTATTACCCGCCGTAGATTCCGCTGGCAATACCCTAAACCCTGGCGCGGGTCATTCCGTCCCCTACATTACTGCCACGCCGTTGTCCAATGCACCGACTGTGATACACAACCCGGTGGATAACGCGGCTGCCAATGCATTATTCCAACAACGATCACCAATGGTGACAGCGGTTCCCGTGGGCGTTAACGGGACCACTTTAATTGAAAATGGCCAGGCAATGAGTGCGAATAACATGACCACTCAAGCGCAGCAAAATAACCTGTTGCGGAGCACGTTATCCGGAGAGGGCACGCCGCGCATGCCGTTAACAGCATTGGAGGCCACTGGCTTAGCCCAACAGCAGTCCGTTGCGGCCGGTGTTGCGGGTCAGGCCAAAAACCCTGCATTAGTCGACGCGCAAAAGGTGGCTTTGGCGGATTATTCCGCAACGTATTCCCTCGCAGCCAGTGGCGGCAAGCCGATGCCATTGTTTGGCGGGGAGTATCTGGATCGTCTGGGTGTTACAAACCCCAACGGTCAGGTGTTAAAGGCGTCGGTTATGTCTGATAAAATCAACCCGTTATTGACAAACACCACTGAGTCAACGTCATTGGCAACCGAGGCTGATGCCGTCAGGAGTGTGGCGTTAACGACACGTCCTCAAAGCGCAATCGGCCCGTTGACACCATCAAACTTTTCAATACCCACGCCATTGACTAATCCGGCCTGGGGGCAGGATGCTGGCCAGCGTATTTACTGGATGGTGAAACAAAATGTACAACAGGCGGAATTGCAGCTAAACCCCAAGCATTTGGGGCCGATGGAAGTGAAAATCAGTGTCGGGCAGGATCAACAGGTTAATGTGTCCATTATTACCCAGCAGGGCGCGGTTAAAGAGGCGCTCGATACCGCCATGCCAAGATTGCGCGAAATGCTGGATAATCAGGGGCTTAATTTGGGCAATGTTAATGTGTCTGACGAAACCAGCCGGCAGCAACAGCAACAAACCGATGGCAGTGACCAGAATGGGCGTGTGTCGTCGCCGTTAGACGAACCGGAATCTCCATTAGAAGCGACACCACAAACATTTGCTGATCTTTCCAGCCAAGGTTTGGTCGACTTGTACGTCTGATTTGGTAGCCTAATTGCCAGGATATTTTCCAGTTATTATCCTCGATCTCAACTTGGGTTTTCACGTCACTATTTTTTGCTAAAGTAATTCAGCTCCTCGCCGTTACTGAGATTGCACCACGCTATTCAGTTGGGTGAACGGCATATACTACGTATTTACTTCAATAAGGATTGTGAAACGACAGGTTTCCGGTTCTGGAGATTACAATGGCAAATATATTAGCGGTTGATGATTCTGCCTCAATGCGCCAGATGGTTTCATTTACCCTGAAAGGGGCTGGCCATAATGTTACTGAAGCCAGCGACGGACAAGAAGCCTTAAGTTTGGCTGAATCTAACAAGTATGATCTGGTGCTTTCAGATGTAAATATGCCTAATATGGACGGTATAACACTAACAAAACAATTACGTGCACTTTCAAACTTTAAGTTTACGCCAATTCTCATGTTGACTACCGAGGCGGGGTTAGATAAAAAACAAGACGGGAAAGCCGCGGGCGCTACAGGCTGGATTGTTAAACCATTCAACCCTGAACAGTTGCTGGCAACTATCAATAAAGTCATCGGGTGAACTGTATTGCCTCTATGTATAGGTTTTGCAAAATGATGTTTGTCCATTACTGTGCATAGTGTATTTTATTTCGCGGGTTATGATTACCACCAGGGCAGCTATTTTAGAACCGTTATGCAAGCTTGTTGCGTTTAAAATTTCATCTGTAATAAGAAAATCAAGGGTAATGTTTTTATGACTAATCAGGATGATGCAACGCCAAATAAGACGAAAAGCCACGTAATTAATTGTGGTGAGTTTATTGATATTACAGTGGTGATGGAGTGGCGAAATAAGTTACTGAAAATATTGCCTGTTGCGTCAGATGTTGTATTAGAGGCCAGTGATATTGAGAGAATTGATACTACAGGCTTGCAGGTACTGATCGCTTTTATAAAAGATGCAAACGTTAAGGGAATATCCATAACCTGGTTGGTTCCATCGGATGTAATGCGCAATGCAGCACGATTGACAGGGCTTACTGATGCGCTTGAATTGCCAAATGCCGTATAGGTATAAATTTTACCATTAGTACTGAGCATTGTATCAACCCAATTAAGATAAACATAAACAGGATGCCCCATGACCATAGATATGGAACAATTTAAATCAACATATATTGAGGAAAGCCACGAAGGCCTGGAGGTCATGGAGTCTAAACTGCTTGAGTTGGATTCCGGTACAGCGGATAAAGAAGCCATTAATTCAATTTTTCGTGCAGCGCATTCCATTAAGGGTGGTGGGGCAACATTTGGGTTTGCTGATATCTCTGACTTTACACATGTTGTAGAAACATTATTGGATGAGATACGCAATGGAAAACGGGATATAAACCATGAAGCTATTGTCCTGTTTTTAACATCTGTCGATGTTATCCGGGACATGTTAACGGCTTCTCAGCAGGGCATTGAGATTGATCAAGCACGGGCCTCTGAGGTGAAGCAACAACTAGAGAAAATGCTTGATACCCCGTCGGATGACACCGCGACCGCTGCAGAGCCCGAAGACAATTGCAGCACATCTGGCTGGAAGATACATTTTGTGCCTTTTCCGGAAATGCTCGCACGCGGTAACGATGTGGTACGCATGCTCCGTGAGCTGGAAGACCTGGGAACACTGGATGTCAAGGCGGACGTTGCGAAGTTACCCGCGCTAGAGGATTTAAATCCGGAAGAATGCCATATTGGCTGGGACATTATCTTAAGTGGTACCGCGACCCGTGACCAAATCAATGAAATATTTGTATGGGTCGAGGGTGATTGTGAGCTGACCATTACCCCATTGCTCGATACCAATCAATCGGGTTCCGTCCCCGACCATGACGCCAAACCTGAAAACAAGGCTGATAACGCGGCAGATGTAACGCCAATAAAACAGGTATTGCAGCCTAAACAAACACCATTGAATGCTTCTCCTGCTGCAGAACGTCGAGTGCCTGGAACGGAAAGTTCGTCAATTCGGGTTGATATCGAAAAAATAGACGCGTTGATAAATATGGTTGGTGAGTTGGTTATTACACAGTCCATGTTGAGCCAGCTGGGTGAAGACTTTGATATGAGCCGGTGTGAAAAATTGCTACACGGCTTGGGACAACTGGAACGCAATACCCGGGAGTTGCAGGAAAGTGTCATGCGCATACGCATGATACCCATTAGTTTTGCCTTCAATCGTTTCCCACGCATGATACACGACATGTGTGGGAAATTCGGCAAAAAGATTGAGCTAAAGCTAACTGGTGAGTCCACTGAGCTGGATAAGACGGTGATGGAAAAAATTGGCGATCCCCTGGTGCACCTGGTACGTAACTCACTGGATCATGGCATTGAACTTCCTGATCTGCGTGTCGCTGCCGGTAAGCCGGAGTTTGGAACTGTGCATCTTAACGCCTATCATCAAGGCGGGAATATTGTGATCGAAATCACCGATGACGGCGCAGGGCTAAATAAGGATAAGATTTTTGCCAAAGCCGTTGAAAAAGGTTTGGTTGAGTCTGGCGCGGTATTACAAGATGAAAAAATTTACGAATTACTGTTCCAACCCGGCTTTTCAACCGCTGAGCAGGTTACTGACATATCAGGAAGAGGTGTGGGGATGGATGTGGTGAAGAAAAATATCCAGGCTTTAGGGGGGTCTGTTGAGGTAGCAACAGAATTGGGTAGCTGGACAAAATTCAACATACGGTTACCACTAACCCTGGCAATTCTGGATGGCCAGCTGATTTGTGTTGGAAAAGAAACCTACATTATTCCACTTATATCCATCATTGAATCGTTACAGATCGACCAAAAGTCAGTGAGCGCCATAGCGGGAAAAGCGGAATTGTACAAACTACGTGATGAATATATTCCGATTATACGGTTTCATCATGTTTTCGGTGTGCATACCGACACATTGTCGCTTGACGACGGATTGCTCGTCGTAGTGGAAGGTAACGGCAGCAAAGCAGCGTTATTAGTGGATGACTTACTTGGTCAGCAACAGGTTGTTATTAAAAGCCTGGAAACTAACTTTAAAAAAGTAGACGGTGTCTCCGGCGCAACTATTCTGGGTGACGGTACTGTGGCGCTAATCCTGGATGTTGCCGGTTTAATTCGTGTTGCACAAAACGGTAAGTTTCAACAACCTCGAAACATAATTGAAAACGATGGCGTAGCCGCTTAAGGAGGCATTTCGTGGAAGCAGCACAGCAAATTGATGGCACCAACACCACCGATATGGGGATTGGTGTTGAAAACGATGGCGACCAGCTATTAACCTTTATACTTGCAGGAGAGGAATACGGGGTCGATATCTTACGGGTTCAGGAAATAAAAGGCTGGGATACCGTGACACCAATTCCCAATACTCCGGAGCATCTACGTGGTGTGATTAACCTGCGCGGCACCATTGTACCGATTATAGATCTCCGGCTGCGTTTTGGCTTAGAAAGCACTCCCTATGGCCCAACGACTGTCGTTATCGTGTTAAAAGTGATTGGCGATCACATCAGTCGCATTATGGGGATTGTTGTCGATGGTGTTTCTGATGTTTATAACGTTCAGGAAGACGCAATGAAACCGCCGCCTGATTTTGGTAACGTGGTGGCGATCGATTTTGTAAAAGGACTGGCAACGGTCGGCGAGAACATGGTCATTGTGCTGGATATTGATCATTTATTGAATTCCAATGATCTTGTGCAGGTTGATTACGAATCTAAGCTTAGGGACGAATAGCATGCCTCAGGTTGACTGCGTAAAATGAAACACCGTTGTCATTTCAGTTGAATATGTCATTAAATTAAGAATAATCATGTTATTAAAGATATAAGACTGTTCAATGAATTGAAAAAATGGCGCTATGAATAGTGTATTTTGGATCAAGAGAAGATAATGCCGAGAAAAAAAGACAAAACGAGTGATTTAAAGGTTTCTGCCAGCAGCAATAGCAAGCAGGCTGAAAGTGATGATTCCATCAAAGCGTCCTCAGTTGTCGAGGCAGTTGAAAAGCCAGTCGAGCGACGATCCCGCAAACGCGTGGTATATAAGAGCCCATTGGGCCTGGATATTCTAACACTGGAAAAAACATATAAGTTACTGAAGCCAAGTACACCTAAATTGATTAAACAATTTTACAAAGAATTGTTTCGGCGTTATCCGCAGGTAAAACCGATGTTTTCCGGAACCACCATGGCCGCCCAGGAACGAAAACTATTGGCCGCCTTAAACCTAGTAATAAGTAATTTGCGTGATCCGGATGTACTGGTGAGTTCATTAAGATCGTTGGGTGAACGCCACCGTTCTTACGGTGCAGCCCCGGAGCATTACGCAGCAGTAACAGATACGATGTTGGATGTTTTAAAAGAATTTACTGGCGATTTGTGGACCGACAAAATCCATGACGCCTGGGCATTTGCGTTTGAGACAGTATCAGCAACCATGTTAACGGCTTACGGTAAGGAAAATACAAAGGAGACCACGATGTCGGCAAACAATAAGGTAGTAGAATCCGAATTAAAAGAAGATGGCGAATTAACGAGATTAAGGGCCGCAATTGAAGGCTCCATGACTGCGGTAATGATGGTGGATCTTGATTTTAATGTGACATTTGTCAATGATGCAACAATGAAGTTATTAAGGAAGCATCAAGCAGTCCTGATTGAGGTGTTTCCTGGGTTTGATGTGGAAAAAATAATGGGCATTTGCATCGATCAGTTCCACAAAAACCCTGCTCATCAGCGCCAGTTATTGGCGGACAAAAAAAATCTTCCTTATCAGACTGATATTAGCGTGAAGGAGTTGAAGTTCGCCCTTAATGTAACCGGGCAATACGATCAGTCGGGTAATTCGATTGGATATACATTGGAATGGTCTGACGTGACCGAACTGCGGAATCGGGAAAACCATGTTGCGCGGCTGCAGGGTGCGGTGGATGCTTCGATGCAGGCCACTATCATGGTTGATCGTGATTTTGTTGTTACCTATGCCAATGAAGCCACGCTGAATTTATTAAATAAACATAAAGACGCATTGCGGGTAGCCTTCCCTGGTTTTG
>Ga0316204_10005427_pt1 | contig 21039 bp, 19 predicted proteins | sample 6monrhotite_MG_2_FD_205661 | JGI IMG/M metagenome (GOLD analysis project Ga0316204, IMG submission 205661) | Microbial mat bacterial communities from mineral coupon in-situ incubated in ocean water Damariscotta River, Maine, United States -... | ecosystem: Environmental > Aquatic > Marine >... | reverse complement strand
GCAGCCTTCCGCTCGGCCTTGCCCGGAGATGATCCGTCGATTTCCATTCTTCCCTCGTTGGTCAGTAGGGCCATTGAAGGTTTTTATCATTTATATCTCAATCAAATCAGTGAGCGGGTGAATAGCTATGAAATTCTCACCATATCAAATCTGCCCGCCGACCCGGCTTCTGAAATTGTGTCAAGAAGCCAGACAATGACCTATGATGGCGATGGCCGTATTGTTCTGCCGCCAAATTTTATTGAACATGCGGGGATTACGGATCGCGCGGTTTTCGTCGGCATGGGCCGTACGTTCCGCATATGGAGTCCCGAAGAATATGAGGCGTCCCGTTCTCAAAGCGGGAGGACATAGCGGTGATGTGTGATGCGGCATATGATCCCCGTCATTTCCCCGTTATGCGGGACCAGGTCGTGGACATGGCCGCCCCGAAAGACGGCGAGATATTCATTGATGGTACTTTTGGTGCCGGCGGCTATAGCAGAGCCTTGCTAGAAGCGGCGAATTGTACGGTTTATGCCATTGACCGGGATCCGGCGGTTCAGGAAACAGCAGATAAGCTGGCGAGGGAATTTCCCGGCCGCTTTTATTTTCTGCCGGGCCGCTTTTCAGAAATGGATCACCTGATGGCCCGTCAGGGGCTGGCGTCTGTCAATGGTGTTCTACTTGATATCGGCGTGTCTTCGATGCAATTTGATGATGCGCAGCGGGGGTTCTCTTTTCAGAATGATGGCCCGCTCAGCATGCGTATGAGTGATCAGGGACTAAGCGCAGAAGATGTGGTGAATGACATGGGGGAAGCCGACCTTGCCAACATAATATATCGGTACGGCGAAGAAAGAAAATCCCGCCGGATAGCCAAAGCGATTGTTGAGGCCCGCGCCCGTGAGCGAATTTCCCGCACCGGGCAACTTGCTGATATAATTGAAAAATCTGTCGGCTACAAGCGTTATATTAAGGGTAAGCGGCAGATACATCCAGGAACCAGAACATTTCAGGCATTGCGCATTTATGTCAATGATGAATTGGGCGAACTGGCCAGCAGCCTGACCGCTGCCGAGCATATGTTGGCCCCTGGCGGGCGTCTGTGCGTGGTGTCTTTTCATTCATTGGAAGACAGAATAATAAAGATTTTTTTTAAACAGAGAAGCGGGCATATCGCGCAAGCTTCCCGGCATTCGCCGCAGGCCCTGAACCGCACCGCAGGTGATGAAAAACCGCCAAGCTTCAGGATGATCGTTCGGGGCGCAGTGACGCCACTAAAAAAAGAAATTGAGCAGAATATTCGCTCGCGGTCAGCAAAGTTGCGCGCGGCAATCAGAACATCTGCCGCCGCTTGGCCTAAAGAGGGTAATGATGATGAGATAGGAGAGGGAAAATGATCAAGGTAGTTATGTGCTTTTTTGTGCTCATGGTAATGATTTCCGCGGGTACGGTTTATAGTCTGAAAGAAACAACGGAGCGGCTTGAAGCCCGCAAACATCAACTTTCTGCTGAAATCCTGAAGGACCGCGCGGCGATCAAAGTGCTGCGTGCAGAAATGGCGTATCTGTCACAGCCGGACCGGCTGCAGAAACTGAGTGAACGTTTTCTGGCGCTGACCGCTATTAAGTCGGATCAATTAACCGTGTCCGGCCCGACATCATCACCGATAAGCTCTATTGCTGTTCGCGAAAACCTAGAGCTGGTTTCCTTTCCCGTGGACGATTTTCCCCTGTTGCTGCCGCAAGAGAAGCCGGAATTCAAGAAAGGCAGGTATAACCGCCCTGTGCAGTTGATATCTTATCCGGCGATGGCAGCGAAGAAAAATCCGGCAAGTCGTCCGAAAACCGTAAGTTTTTATGATCGTATTTCCCTTAAAATAGGGGATGGGGAATGAGCGTTGCCGATCTTCATATTGAAGGCGTAAAATCCGAGGTCATTGACATGGCGCGCACCCGTCTGATGGTGCCAACCTTTCTTTTTGTGATTGGTTTTGCCGCGTTGATGGTTCGCCTGATTTCGATTGGGATATTTGAGGATATCTCGGATCAGGTCGTGCATGCCCAATCGGCAAAAACCGAGATTATTCGCGAGCGGGTTGATATCATGGACCGTAACGGCATCATTCTGGCGACCAACCTGCCGGCCCCTTCTCTGGCGGCGCGGCCCCGACTGATTACAAACCCGGAAGAGACCGCAGACAAGATTGTCTCTGTGCTGCCGGACCTTAACAGAACCTGGGTTGTTAATGAGCTGAAATCTTCCCGCCATTTTCTGTATATCAAGCGGAACTTATCGCCAACACAGGTATGGAAAATAAATGCCCTTGGTTATCCGGGGCTGATTTTGGAAGAGGCGGAAAAAAGAATCTATCCACAAGGAAAGCTGGCCTCCCACGTGTTGGGTTATTTGGATATGGAGAATAAACCGCAGGCAGGGGTCGAAAAATTCTTTAATGAACATCTGTCCAACCCGGCCCGGTCAAATGATCCGCTCTATCTGTCATTGGACGTGCGCATTCAGCATATCATGCGCTCGGAACTGGCCCGCGCTATGGATAAATTTTCGGCAAGAGCTGCGGCGGGCATCGTGATGGACATCAGAACGGGTGAAGTTCTGGCCATGACATCTCTGCCGGATTTTGATGGTAATGGGTCATTAGACCCCACAGCCCCTGAGATGAAAAACCGTAATATCCTTGAGCCTTATGAAATGGGTTCCGGTTTTAAAACCTTCACAGTCGCCATGGCATTGGACAGCGGAACAGTAAAGTTAAAGGATCAATTTGATGCCACTGAACCCTTAAAAGTGGGCCGCCGCACCATCAATGATGATCATGCGCAAGAACGGATTCTGACTGTGCCGGAAATTTATACCTTCTCGTCCAATATTGGCTCATCCCTTATCATACGTGAACTGGGCGTTGATCAACAGAAAGAATATCTGAAGAAATTCGGCCTGTTTGACAGACCCGTGATAGAATTGACCGGTCTGTCCCGTCCCATCCTGCCCAAACGTTGGGGCGAAATTCAGTCCATGACGGTATCTTACGGTCATGGCATTGGGGTCGCGCCGCTGCCTTTGGTGACCGGAACCGCAGCCATTGTCAACGGCGGGCGCCTTATTCCTGCCACCTTGATCCGTAAAGATAACAGCCTCACGTCACCAGCGTTTGAACGGTTTTATACCGAAGATTACCCGCAGGTTGTTTCGCCTGAAACCAGCCAGAAAATGCGGCATTTGATGCGCTTGGCTGTGGAATATGGCAGCGGCGGCAATGCCCATGTTGATGGTTACCGGGTTGGTGGTAAAACAGGCACCGCAGAAAAAGTGATCAAGGGCGTTTATAGCCGAAAGGATAAAATCACCTCCTTTGTCGGTGTTTTCCCGATGGATGATCCGCAATATGTGGTTTTCGCCATGCTGGATGAGCCAAGGGGAACGGAGGATACTTTTTATAAGGCGACAGGGGGCTGGACCGCGGCCCCGGTTGTGGGAAAAGTTATCAAGCGCATCGGCCCCCTGCTCGGGGTTGCGAGCAAAGTTGATGTTGCAATAAAATATCAGAATTTAATATTGGACGATCACCAGAACAACTAGGTTAAAGAACGGAAAAATATGAAACTTTCTAAGCTGCATTCGGATGAGGCTCTTTGCCGTGATGTAAAAATCACCGGCATTACGGCTGACAGCCGGGCGGTGAAAGCAGGGTTTCTGTTTGCCGCCTTGCCCGGTACGCAGCATGATGGGGCTGATTATATTGATGAGGCCATCAAGGCCGGTGCCGTGGCCATTCTTTGTCATCCGGATGCTGTTCAGGACAATGAAGATGTCACCTGGATCAGTGATCAGATACCTGCGCGGCGTTTCGCCCATCTTGCCGCAGGTTATTTTGGTCGGCAACCGGGGACTATTGCGGCAGTCACCGGCACCAATGCTAAAACATCCGTGGCCTCTTTTACCCGCCAGATATGGGAACATATGGGCGAGGCAGCCGGCGAGATCGGCACGCTTGGCATTCAGGCTCCCGGCATCGCGCGCGCAACCGGCCTGACCACACCGGATACGGTGACCCTGCATTCGGCCATGGGGGATCTTTGTGACGCTGGGATTGATCATGTCGTGTTTGAAGCTTCCAGTCATGGGCTTGCCCAATATCGGCTGGACGGGATTAATGTTTCTGCGGCGGCCTTTACCAATCTTACCCGTGATCATTTTGATTATCATGGCAGCGCGGAAAATTATTTTTATGCCAAGGCCCGCCTATTTGGCGAGGTCATGAAGCCGGGTGGGGTGGCGGTTTTGAATGCGGACTGCAAGATCGTGATGGATGTGGCTGATATCTGCTGGGCGCGGGGACACCGCATGATCACTGTAGGACATCATTCGGGCGATATTCGCCTGTTGCGGCAAAGAACATCGGACGCGGGACAGGACATCACCATCAGCTATCGGTCAGAGATATATGACCTGACATTGCCCTTGATCGGCTCTTTTCAGGCGATGAATGCCTTGATGGCCGCGGGTCTGGTGATTGGCTGCGGCGGTGATGTTGAAAAAACCTTCAAGGCTCTGGCTTATCTTAAGGCCGTGCCGGGTCGGATGGAACAGGCAGGACGTCATGGCTCCGGGGCAAGAATTTATGTCGATTATGCCCATACGCCAGATGCGCTGGAGGTGGTGCTGAGTGCCATCAGGCCCCATGTCAGCAGCAAGTTGTCGGTTGTTTTTGGCTGTGGCGGCGATCGAGATAAAGGCAAACGCCCTCTTATGGGCGGCATTGCCGCTAAATTAGCCGACAGGGTCTATATCACAGATGATAATCCCAGAAGTGAAGATGCCGCTGTGATCCGGGATGAGATTATGTCGGCCTGCCCGGATGCTCGTGAAATTACGGGCCGGGCTGAGGCTATTGCAGAAGCTGTGAATGACTTGGAAAAAGGCGATATTCTTCTGGTGGCGGGCAAGGGGCATGAACAGGGGCAGATTATCGGTGATCATATTCGCCCCTTTGATGACAGGTCGGAAATCCGTTCGGCCATTGCCGCCAGTCGTTATCAAGATTCTTCGGACAGAAAGGTTGGCACATGACGCTCGTACCCCTTTGGACAGCACAGGAAATTGGCGATATTTTTTCCGCAGAAGTGGCCGGCTCGTGGCATTGTCAGGGCCTATCCATTGATAGCCGGACCACGGTGGTGGGCGATCTTTTCTTGGCCCTGAGCGGCCCCAATTCCGATGGCCATGATCATGTTAAAATGGCCATTGCCAAGGGGGCTGTTGCGGCTATCGTCAGCAAAGAGGTCAGCGGCCTTGACCCGAAATTTCTGGTGAAGGTGGCCGATGTCAAGGCAGCCTTGGACAGTCTGGCACAGGCGGCCCGGGCGCGGGTTGATATTCCGATCATTGCCATCACCGGCAGTGTGGGGAAAACCGGTACCAAAGAGGCCCTGAAAGGCGCATTGTCGCGCAATAAAAAGGTTCATGCCAGCGTGCTGAGTTATAATAACGATATTGGTGTGCCCTTGTCCCTCGCCCGGATGCCGCGCGATGCCGATTATGGGATTTTTGAGCTGGGCATGAATCATGCGGGTGAGCTGCGGCTACTGTCCAAAATGGTTCGGCCCCATGTGGCCATCATCACGACCGTTGAATTGGCCCATAGTGAATTTTTTAAGAATGTGGAAGCCATTGCTGATGCCAAGGCGGAAATATTTGACGGGCTTCTGCCGGGCGGCACCGCGATCCTTAATCATGACAATCGGCAATATGGCCGGTTAAGCGATAGAGCCAAAGAAGTCGGCGTTAAAAATATTATTTCCTTCGGCTCTGATGAAACCGCCCATGTTCATATTCTCCGGCAGGTATTTCATGATACCTGCAGCTGTGTCATTGCCAATGTCAAAGGCCAGATTATGACATTCAAGGTCGGGATGCTCGGCCATCACTGGGTGATGAATAGTCTGGCCATTCTGTCGGCGGTGGATGCGGTTGATGGTGACCTGGGCCTTGCCGGTCTTGGCCTTGCCGAGATGAGACCGCTTAAAGGACGGGGTCGCCGTCATCAGATTTTCCTGGATCATAATGACGAGGCATCAATTCTGTTGATTGATGAAAGTTATAATGCTAACCCCGCGTCCATGCGGGCGGCTTTAGAGACTTTGGCGCAGACATCCGTCCGGCCCGGCGCAAGGCGTATTGCGGTTCTGGCCGATATGGCTGAACTGGGCGTGCAAAGCGAAGCATTGCATGGCGCGCTGGCTGATATCGTGCAGGATAAAGCCATTGAGCGGGTATATACGTTAGGCCCGCATATGAAAAACCTGTCCGATAAATTGGCGAAATTTCGCACGGGCGGACATTTTGATAATCGGGCGGCATTGGAAGAAAATCTGATCCGTGATCTGCGTGCCGGTGACGTGATCATGGTTAAGGGGTCAAATGCCAGCGGGATGAATAAAGTTGTGGAAAAAATATTGGATTTGGAGACACTGAGCATAAAAAAAGCAGTGTGAGGGAAGTGAAGTAATGCTCTATCATTTGTTATATCCTTTAAGTGAAGATTTCGGGATATTTAATCTTTTCAGATATTTGACCTTTCGTACAGGCGGCGCATTGATGACCGCCTTCCTGATCAGTTTTCTGTGTGGGCCATGGGTCATTGGCCTGTTGAAACGCAAGCAGAAAAGAGGCCAGCCCATCAGATCGGATGGGCCGGAGACTCATATTCTGACCAAACAGGGAACGCCGACAATGGGCGGATTTCTGATCTTGTTAGGCTTGACTGTGGGTACGCTTCTATGGACGGATTTGTCCAATCAATATGTCTGGGCGTGCCTTGTGGTTACCACTGGTTTTGGCCTGATCGGTTTTTGTGATGATTATCATAAGATCACCCGGTCAAGTTCCGCCGGCGTGCCGGGCCGGATCAAGCTGCTGCTGGAAATCATCGTCTCCATCGTTGCGGTGCTGATCATTATGGATAAGGCTGGGGAGGGGATTAACAGCCAGCTTGCCGTGCCGTTGTTTAAAAATGCTCTGATTGATCTGGGCTGGTTTATGATTCCCTTTGCCATTTTTATTCTGGTGGGCGCGTCTAACAGTGTCAATCTGACCGATGGGCTGGACGGGCTGGCGATCATGCCGGTGATCATTGCCGCCGGGACGTTTGCCTTGATCGCCTATCTGGTGGGCAATGTGGTTTTTTCCGGTTATCTGCAATTAACTTATGTGGCTGGCGCGGGCGAATTGGCGGTATTTTGTGCGGCGATCATTGGCGCGGGCCTTGGCTTTTTATGGTTTAATGCGCCGCCGGCCATGATTTTTATGGGCGATACGGGCAGTTTGGCCTTGGGCGGGGCCTTGGGGGTGGTGAGCGTCGTGACCAAACATGAAATTGTGCTGGGCATAGTCGGCGGACTTTTTGTTCTGGAAACTGTATCCGTTATTGTTCAGGTGATTTCCTTTAAATTGACCGGAAAACGGGTGTTCCGCATGGCCCCCATACATCATCATTATGAGAAGAAGGGCTGGGCGGAACCCACCATTGTCATTCGTTTCTGGATCATTGCCGTCCTGCTGGCTCTGATCGGACTGGCGACATTAAAGTTGAGATAGGCTATGAGCGTTTTTTCAAGAACTGATACAAGCATGTTGAGCAATTGGTGGTGGACCGTGGACCGCTGGTTGTTGGTGACGCTTGTGTCATTGCTGGGCCTTGGCATTGTTATGACATTGGGGGCCAGCCCGGCGATTGCAGAGAAACTGGGATTAGAGCCCTTTCATTTTGTCAAACGTCAGATATTATTCCTCATAGCGGCGATAATTACCCTATTCGGGGTGTCCTTATTGTCTGTCAGATGGGTCAGGCGGCTTGGGGTTATCCTTTTTGTGGTGAGCTTGCTGTTCCTTGTCCTGACCATGATGATCGGATTAGAGGCCAAGGGGGCCCGCCGTTGGCTGTCTGTGGGCAGTTTCACGCTTCAGGCTTCCGAGTTTTTGAAACCGGCGTTCATTATTTTCTCGGCCTGGATGTTTTCAGAGGTTCATAAAACGCCCGGTTTTAAAGGTTGGACCATTGCCATTATTTCTTATGTAATAGTTGTGATGTTGTTGATTTCTCAGCCGGATTTTGGCCAGACAATCTTGATCTCCCTGATCTGGGCGACACAGTTTTTTATGGCTGGACTGCCCATGGTATGGGTCTTGGGCCTTGCCGGGCTGGGCATGGCGGGTATATTTCTTGCTTATAGCCGCATACATCATGTGGCAGACCGGATTAACAGCTTTTTCTATCCGGAAAACAGCGATACATTTCAGGTGGATACGGCCTTGAATGCCCTGCGTAGTGGCGGGCTTTTTGGCCGTGGCCCCGGCGAGGGCGCGGTCAAGAAAATTCTGCCCGATGCCCATACCGACTTTATTTTTGCCGTCACGGGCGAGGAGTTTGGTGTCTTGCTATGCCTGTTCCTGATCGGCGTATTTGCCGCTATCGTGCTGCGCAGTATGATAAAAATAATGAAAGAAACCGACCTGTTTATTTTCCTTGCGGTATCGGGCCTTATCATTCAATTTGGCCTGCAGGCTTTTATCAATCTTGGGGTTAATCTGTCGATTTTACCCAGTAAAGGTATGACCCTGCCGTTCATCAGCTATGGCGGATCGTCCATGTTGTCCATTGCCATTGCTATGGGCATGGTGCTGGCTCTCACCAGAAGCGGTGCAATGGATAATCTGGCCAATCTGAATGCCAGCTGGAGGAAAGCATGAAACGGCGGCGCACCAGCCATATTGTCTTGGCGGCGGGCGGAACCGGCGGGCATGTATTTCCCGCCAGCGCATTGATGGATGAACTTCTGTTGCGCGGCCATCAGGTGACCTTGATCACGGACGAGCGCGGTTATCAATATCGGGATTATTTTGACGACATCAAGATTCATAAAATCAATAGTACGGGATTCTCTGGTCAGGGAAATTTTGGCATGGGAATAATGCGTAAGCTGATGGCATTACCTAAAATTATCGGCAGTATTTTTGATGCCCGCCGAATTTTGAAGGACATGAAACATCTGCCCGGCATTGTGATTGGATTTGGCGGTTACCCTTCTTTCCCGACGATAAAGGCGGCCCTGTCCTTAGGAATTCCGACCTGTATCCATGAACAGAATGCCATATTGGGGCGCACCAACAGATATTTGGCAAAGTCGGTCGATGCTGTCGCTCTGTCTTTTGAAAAAACCTTAAAGACACGGCTGGAAAGATATACGCAGACCGTGGTTACCGGCAATCCGGTTCGTCAGGATATTGTTGATCTCGGCGATAAATTTTACCCTGATATTGGCGAGGATTGTATCTTTCGTATTCTGGTCATTGGCGGAAGTCAGGGGGCGCGTATTTTTGGTGAAGTGGTACCGCAGGCGATATCTACTTTGCCCCGTGCGTTACAACGGCGTTTGCAGATTACCCAGCAATGCCGGCCAGAGGATATTGACCAGATTCGGGAAGCTTATGCCAAAACCAAAATTGCGGTGGAGCTTTCAACCTTCATTGATGATATCCCGGCGTGCCTCGAATGGGCCCATCTTGTGATTGGCCGGGCGGGGGCGTCTACCATTGCTGAACTTAGTGCCTCCGGCCGGGCCGGAATATTGGTGCCTTATCCTTATGCCACCGATAATCATCAGATTGAAAATGCCCGCGAAATGGTGATCAGCGGCGGCGCATGGCTCTTTAACCAGAAAGAATTCAATGCGGCTGAATTGGCAAAATTGCTGCAACGTCTGGCAAAGAGGCCCCGGGATGTCTGGCGGGCATCGGAGGATGCCCGCAAAATAGGCAAGCCATATGCGACCAAGGATTTGGCGGATATGGTGGAACGGCTGGCTCTGGTCAAGGGCAACAGCCAAACTATTCGAACAGAAGCATCAGAAAAAGTTACCGGCAGCAATGCCGCAGAAAAGCCCAATATTCTGAGGGGGATAAAATGACGAATGTTATTCAGCCGGTCAAGATTGGTCATCCGATAAATATCGGCATCCTGCATTTTGTTGGCATTGGCGGCATCGGCATGAGCGGTATTGCCGAGGTTATGCATAATTTTGGCTATAAAATACAGGGCAGTGATATTGGGGAAAATGCCAATGTGGAACGGCTGCGCTCTTTGGGCATCAAAGTAATGATTGGCCAGACAGCCGAAAATCTTGTGGGCGCCTGGGGCATTGTCTGTTCGTCAGCGATCAAGCCCGATAATGCGGAGGTCGTCGCCGCCCGGGCCGCAAAGATGCCGGTGATCCGGCGGGCTGAAATGCTGGCCGAACTTATGCGCCTTAAATGGTGCATATCGATTGCGGGAACCCACGGAAAAACGACGACGACATCCATGGTGGCGGCACTTTTGGATGAGGCCCGCTATGATCCAACAGTGATTAACGGCGGGATCATCAATGCGTATGGCACCAATGCCCGGCTTGGCGAAGGTGACTGGATGGTGGTCGAGGCTGACGAATCCGATGGCACCTTCGTTAAAATTCCCTCCACTGTTGCCGTGGTGACCAATATTGATCCGGAACATCTGGATTTTTACGGTGATTTTGAGACGGCGAAAGAGGCTTTCAGGACATTTGTTGAGAATATCCCCTTTTATGGTTTTGCCGTCATGTGCATTGATCACCCGGAAGTGCAGGCCCTGATCGGGCGGATCACAGACCGTAAGATTGTCACCTATGGCTTCAGTCCCCAGTCTGATGTGCGCTGCGTGGATTTGCGGTTTGAAGACGGCAGTGCAATATTTAATGTGGAGATGATCAATCGCCTGGATAACAACCCAGAAGCATTACCGGAAGCATTACCAGAAATATTACCAGAAATATTACCAGAGATACGCCTGCCTATGCCGGGCCGCCATAATGTCCTGAATGCGCTCGCCGCTATTGCTGTGGCCTATGAGATGGGCGTGAAGGGCGGTGTGATCCGCAGTGCCTTTGCCAAATTTTCCGGTGTTAAACGCCGCTTTACCCATGTGGCTAACGTGGTGGGTATTACAATCATTGATGATTATGCACATCATCCGGTGGAAATTGCCTCTGTATTAAGTGCTGCGCGGGAAGCATACAGCGGCCGGGTAATCGGTGTGATGCAGCCCCACCGTTATTCCCGGCTTGAAAGCTTGTTTGATGAGTTTTGCAGTTGTTTTAATAATGCTGATGTGGTGATTATCCTGCCGGTTTATGATGCGGGGGAGCAGCCGATAGAAGGTATTAATCGCGATAGTTTTATGGATGGCATCCGCGCTGTAGGTCACAAGAATGTCATCGGGCTGGACGGGCCGGAACAATTGGCCGGACAGATTGCAGATGTTGCCGAGGCAGGCGATATTGTGGTTTGTATGGGGGCGGGCACCATCAGCCAATGGGCCTATGATCTGGCCGAAGACCTCGGGCCGCTTTTGAAAAAAGGCGGCAGATTATGATCATGTCTCCCCGCGCCGAGATACCCGACAGGGATGACCTGCCAACGGTTAGGGGAAAGCTGGACATCAATGCGCCGCTGGATAAATTAACATGGCTGCGCGTTGGCGGTCCGGCGGATATTCTTTTTGCGCCTGAGGACAGTGATGATTTGTCCCGTTTCCTGCAACAAACTCCTGCTGAAATGCCTGTGATGCCTTTGGGCGTGGGATCAAATATATTGATCCGGGACGGCGGTGTCGAAGGTGCGGTAATCCGCTTCGGCAAGAAATTTGCGGCAATCACCATAGAGGGGGATGAGATTGTCGCCGGCGGTGGTGCGCCGGATATTGCCGTGGCCAGTGCCGCGCGGGATGCCGGTCTTGCGGGCCTTGAATTTTTACGCGGCATCCCGGGAACTATTGGCGGGGCGGTGAAAATGAATGCCGGCGCTTACGGTACGGAAATGTCAGATGTTTTGATTTCGGCGACAGTGATGGATCGCTCTGGTCATTGTCATGTCCTCTCGCCGGAAGACTTGCGGTTCTCCTATCGCCATTCATCCTTAAGCCATGACAGATTTTGCCTCGCAGTCCGGCTGAAAGCGCAAGCCGGCAATAAAAAAGAAATTGCCCGCCGGATGAAAGAAATTGGTCAGGCTCGGGAGGAAAGCCAACCGCTGCGCACGCGCACCGGGGGCAGCACGTTTAAAAATCCGGACGGGGTCAAGGCCTGGTCCCTGATTGACGGCGCTGGCTGCCGGGGGCTAAAAATTGGCGGCGCGATGGTGTCAGAGAAGCATTGCAATTTTCTGATCAATACGGGCCGTGCTACCGCCCATGATATTGAAGCACTGGGCGAGGAAGTCCGCCGCCGGGTGATGAATAATTGCGGCGTGGATTTGCAATGGGAAATCCGCATCATGGGCCGGATGGCCAACAGGAAAGGCGGCTTATATGACTAAACATGTGGCCGTATTGAAAGGTGGCTGGTCCGTTGAGCGGGCGGTATCATTGGTGAGCGGCGCTGCGGTGGCCGAAGCCCTGCGCGGCGAAGGCTATCAGGTCAGCGAGATTGATGTGACGCCGGATGTGATCCAAAGCCTGACCGCGTTAAAACCAGATGTTGCCTTTAACGCACTCCATGGCCGCTGGGGCGAAGATGGCTGTATGCAGGGGGTGCTGGAAATTCTGCAAATTCCCTATAGCCATTCCGGTGTGGCGGCCTCTGCCGTTGCCATGGATAAGATTTTGGCCAAAAACCTCTTTCGTGCGGCGGACATTCCCTGCGCCCAAGACCATCTTGTCACCGTGCAAGAGCTGTTTGCCAAAGACCCTCTGCCGCGCCCCTTCGTGGTGAAACCCTATAATGAAGGCTCCAGTGTCGGGGTGGTTGTCGTCAGGGAAAAGGATGATCTCAGCCCTTCGTACCCCGGCCCGTGGCAGGATAATGCATTGGTCATGACAGAGGCTTATCTGCCGGGCCGAGAATTGACGGTAACGGTGATGGACGGCAGGGCGCTGGCCGTGACCGAATTGCGCCCACGCCAGGGCTTTTATGATTATGACGCCAAATATGTTGAGGGAAAAACCGATCATATCATTCCGGCCCAGCTTGACAGTCAAACGTCCGGCCGGATTATGGCTTATGCCGAACAGGCCCATAAAATTTTAGGTTGCCGGGGGATTACCCGGTCGGATTTCCGTCTGGATGACAGCCCAGGCGGTGATGGGGTGGCTTATATACTGGAAATAAATACCCAGCCTGGCATGACACCCTTGTCATTGGTACCGGAACAGGCCCGTCATAAGGGGATAAAATTTGGCCAGCTTGTCAGCTGGATGGTGGAGGATGCGTCATGTGGCCGTTGAATAGTAAAACTAAAAATCAAGAAAAAAACAAAAGCAAAAGAAAAGCTGCTGCCGGAAAAAGGGGGGCAAAACAGGCCCAGAGCCTGATGCGTCGCCGACGGATCAGTCAGTTTTTTAGGATAGCTTCCCTGACGGCAGTCAGTATGGCTGCCATCATGTCGATTTATATCTGGAAAAGCGGTTTGCTCCATCAATGGACAATGGAAGCTGGTGACAGGGTTGACCGGCAAATTGCCGATGCAGGATTCAAGGTTGAGGAAGTCAGAATAACTGGACAGGGAAATACCAGTTTGCAGCAAGTGCGGGCGGCTCTCGGGCTTTATGATGGTCAATCTATTGTTTCTCTTGACCTTGGCAGAATGCTGGATCAGGTTTCTGCCCTGCCTTGGGTCAAGCGGGCCACCATCACCAGAATATTGCCCGATGCACTGGATGTGATTATTCTGGAACATCAGGCGGCGGCAATCTGGCAGCAGAATGATCAGCTTTTTCTGGTCGATCAGGCCGGACATATTATCACACAGGAAGGGCTGGATAATTTTGACCAGCTTCCTCATGTTGTGGGCTCAGGAGCGAATGAGAATTTGCTGGGCCTTATGGCCATGAAAGATTATTATCCGGATCTTTTCGCCCGGGTGAAATCGGCGGTCTGGGTCGGTCAGCGCCGGTGGGATGTGAATTTTCATAATGGCATCAAAATAAAACTGCCTGAAAAAGGGGTCATGCTTGCCTGGCAGAAATTACATGATTATGAAAAACGTCAGAAAATCCTGGGCAAGCAGATAGTGAGTGTTGATCTGCGCCTGCCGGGAAAAACCATCTTGCGCCTGACGCCAAAAGAAGCCGAACGGCGCAGACTATTAAATAAAACCGGTATAAAAGAAGAGAGTATTTAAGTCTATGCGAGAGCAGATCATCGCCGCCCTGGACATTGGAAGCAGTAAAATATGCTGTTTCATTGCCAAAGTGAGTGAAGATGCCGATGGTCGGCATCTTCACAGACCGCGGGTCATAGGTATTGGCCATCAGATATCCAAAGGATTGAAGTCCGGTACGGTGGTTGACATGGAAGAAACCGAAACATCCATTCGCGGGGCTGTGGACGCGGCAGAGCGAATGGCCGGCGGCAGCCCGATCCATGATGTTTACGTTAATGTTTCCGCAGGTCAGCCGAAGTCCAGTTTTTTCTCGGTTGAAGTGGGCGTGGCAGGCCATGAAGTAAGTCAGTTGGATATTGACCATATTTTAAACGCAGGCCAAAAGAATTTGAAAAATGAGGATCGTTTCATACTTCATTCTCGCCCGATAAGTTTTAGTCTGGATGGCGTATCCGGGGCCAAAAAGCCACTGGGTATGTTTGGTGAAACATTGGGGGTGGAAATTCATATGTCCACAGTAGCGCTCAGTCCCTTAAAAAATATTCAGGCCTGTTTGAACCGATGTCATTTAAATCTGAAGGGGGCTGTCTTAACGCCCTATGCTTCGGCGCTGGCGGCTCTGGTTCCTGATGAACGTGCCTTGGGGGCCATTTGCGTTGATATTGGCGGCGGTTTAACCAGTATATCGGGCTTTCGCGATAATGAATTTGTTTTTGGCGATATTCTTGCCGTGGGCGGCCATCACATAACGCGCGACATCGCCCAAGGATTGTCGGTGCCGGAGGCCAAGGCAGAACGGCTTAAAATTTTATATGGCAATTGTCTGTCCGGACGGGTTCCTGTGCGGGATCAGATTGATATTGTGCAAACCGGCGAAGATGGACAAGAGCAGGCGATGACCATTCCCCGGTCTATGCTGACGTCAATCGTTAGCCCGCGCGTTGAAGAAATACTGGAACTGGTTAGGGACCGGATCATTGCAACGGGTCTTGCGGATATGGTCGGGCGGCGCATTGTTTTCACCGGCGGTGCTAGTCAGATTTCGGGTCTGGAAGAACTGGCAAAAAAAATATTCTCTGCCGACTGTTCGCCGGAACTTCGTGGCGACTTTCATATTAGGCTGGGGCGGCCGATCAGTGTGGATGGTTTGGCCGATGCCACGGCAGGGCCGATATTTTCTACCTGCGCAGGATTGCTGAATTACGGCGCGGCGCGGCCTGATGATGTTCATTCCCTGTCGGCAGGAAGACCCAGCGGGCGCATTTTTTCGCGCATTGGCGACTGGATGAAGGAAAATTTTTAGTGAAATGACGTGAATATCAGATAAAAACGACTCGAAAGTGAAAAAAAACGACTCGGGGGGGCATTTTTTTAAAGACAGCGCGAATCACTTGGGTTAAATTATAGTTAACATATTGTTACTGCATATTGAATCACACATGAGCACCAAGCCATCTGGAGGGCAGAATGACCATAGAATTTACAACAACCGAATTAACTGAACTGACACCAAAAATAACGGTGTTTGGTGTCGGCGGTGCCGGCGGCAATGCGGTGAACAATATGATAAACACCGGCCTTGAGGGCGTGGATTTTGTCGTGGCCAATACGGATGCACAGGCCTTGGCCTTTTCCAAGGCGGAACAAAAAATCCAGCTTGGGGCGCAATTGACCCAAGGGCTTGGCGCGGGCGCGCGGCCGGAAGTAGGACGCGCTGCCGCAGAAGAAACCATTGATATGATCCGGGAACATTTGCGCGGCTGTCATATGACCTTTATCACCGCAGGCATGGGCGGAGGTACCGGCACGGGGGCTGCGCCGATCATTGCCCAAACGGCCCGGGAGGAGGGTATCCTGACCGTAGGTGTTGTGACCAAGCCCTTTCAATTTGAGGGCAATCGCCGGATGCTTCTGGCTGATCAGGGCATCATGGAATTGGCCCAATATGTCGATACCTTAATTATCATTCCGAACCAAAATCTATTCCGCATTGCCAATGAGCGAACCACTTTTGCCGATGCTTTTGCCATGGCCGATGAAGTGCTGCATTCCGGTGTGCGCGGTATTACCGACCTGATGGTGTTGCCGGGACTGGTCAATCTTGACTTTGCCGATGTGCGCACGGTCATGAGCGAAATGGGCAAAGCCATGATGGGTACCGGTGAAGCCGAAGGGGAAAATCGCGCCCTTGAGGCCGCTGAAGCTGCCATTTCCAACCCGCTGCTCGATGAAGTTTCCATGAAGGGGGCCAATGGGGTTCTGATCAATATCACGGGCGGCATGGACTTGACCTTGTTCGAGGTTGATGAGGCGGCAAACCGCATCCGTAGCGAGGTTAATGAGGAAGCCAATATTCTGGTGGGATCTGCCCTTAATCCTGACCTTGACGGTAAAATGCGTGTGTCTGTTGTGGCAACGGGCATTGAAACGGATGGCCGTCATCGCCGGGAAGAACCACAGAAAACTTATAGCTTTGGTGCCAAACCGGAAACTTCAAGCAAGCCTCAAAATAATGATGGTCAGAAGGACGGCCAAAATGGTGGCCAAAATGGTGGCCAAAATGGTGGATGGGATGAGCCGATTGCGGAACGCAAATCACTTGTCGAATCTGCCATGGATGCCGCCAAACCTGACGTTATTAAAACGGCCACAGTTGAAGAAGAAGCACCGCTTGAACTGGTGGATGAAATTGAACATGATGACAGCCCGGACAAAGGCGATATCCGTCAGGAAACGGCAAGTCTTTTGGCGCAATTGGCCGAGGGCATTGTTCAGGAAAGACAAGTGCCGCAGGAGCCGGAGGCGTCTGCCGAGTTGACCGCAAGTCGTGAAGCACCTTTTATTTCTTCTGCGCCGGTCATGCCGGAAAAACGTATCGAACCCATGATGCAACAGCCAGACCCTTTTGCCGAAGCAGCGATGGCCAATGGCCCTGTGGTGAAAAAAGAGCCTCAGAAGAGAAGATTGCGCGATATTTTTGGCGTAGGCCGTAAGGCGGAAGAAGAAAAGCAGCTTCGCGCATCTCAGCCGGATATGTTGCCGCCAGAGACAGAAGATCAGCCATCCGCGTCGATGCCCAGACCAAATCCGTTGATCAAGAAAAAATCATCTGCAATGGAAGCTGAGCCAGACAGGGCCACGGCACAAAAAGAAATAACAAAACCAGTGTCAGAAACCGTTGCTGAGCGCGCCGTAGAAACGGGATCATCGGCCAGCGATCAAATATCTGCCGCTCCGGAACAGAAACAAGATGATTATTTGGAAATTCCAGCCTTTTTAAGGCGGCAGGCCAACTAGAATTTAATATTTCTCTCTCTTCGGGACGTTTCAATGCGGGTTTCTCCCCTTTGCTATTCGGTATATGTTCGATAACGGACTAAAAACATCGCTATGGGTTTCTGCAGAAATCAGAAGATGTGACGCTTTGTTTCTGCCGATAACAATTCTGCATAAAGGCGATGAAGCGCGCGGGCTTGTCCTGATAAAACATTATATCGCGGGCCAAGGCTGCCAGCTCTATGATTTGCAGCGCAACAGTGAGGGCGCGCTCGGCTGGCATCATCCCCTGGGCGAAAATCTGGTGGAAGAGAGCAAGGCCGACGCCTATATCGCCCGGCAACGGGCCTATGATGAAGACCTTTGGGTGATCGAAGTTGAGGACCCAAAACAGCAGTATTCGCCTCAATAGCCAGCGTAAAATTCATCGATGAGATATAATCTTTGAAATTCTCCAATTTTTTTTCATTGTCCCCTTGACTCTCGCGCGCCGAAGCTTATCTGTTGCATGAGTTGTTGGCACTCTCTCATGATGAGTGCTAACGGGAGAATTTTTAACATAACATAGAAGAGGTCTAACGAGATGGGTTTTCGTCCTTTACACGATCGCGTACTTGTCCGCCGTATTGATGCAGAACAAAAAACTGCCGGCGGTATTATCATTCCTGACAGCGCGCAGGAAAAACCAAGCCAGGGTGAAATCGTTGCTACGGGTAATGGTGCCAAAGCTGAAGATGGCAGTGTATCCGCCCTTGATGTGAGCACAGGTGATACTGTGTTGTTTGGTAAATGGTCCGGTACGGAAGTCAAGATTGACGGTGAAGATCTGTTGATCATGAAAGAATCCGACATTATGGGTATCATTGATTGATCCGTTCTCCTGAATTTTTCTGGAACAAACAAATTATAAAGGAATTAAGTAAATGGCTGCAAAAGATGTGAAATTTGGCTCTGACGCCCGCGCCCGTATTATGAATGGTGTTGACGTGTTGGCCAATGCCGTAAAAGTAACGCTTGGCCCCAAAGGCCGTAACGTCCTTCTGGATAAATCATTCGGCGCGCCGCGCATCACCAAAGACGGTGTTTCCGTTGCCAAGGAAATCGAACTTGTCGACAAGTTCGAAAATATGGGCGCACAGATGGTGCGTGAGGTTGCCTCGCGTACCAATGATGTTGCCGGTGATGGTACAACAACCGCTACAGTTCTGGCTCAGGCCATCGTACGTGAAGGCTTTAAAGCCGTTGCGGCTGGCATGAACCCGATGGATTTGCGCCGGGGTGTTGATCTTGCGGTGAACAAGGTGGTTGCGGATTTGAAAAGTCGGACAAAAACGATTTCTTCCAGTGAAGAAGTGGCGCAGGTTGGCTCGATCTCAGCCAATGGCGAGTCCGAAATTGGCAAGATGATTGCCGATGCCATGGACAAGGTTGGCAAAGAAGGCGTGATCACCGTCGAAGAAGCCAAGGGTCTGGAATCAGAATTGGACGTTGTGGAAGGTATGCAGTTTGACCGTGGTTATCTGTCGCCTTATTTTGTTACCAATGCTGAAAAAATGGCGGTAGAGCTGGAAAATCCTTATATCCTGCTTCATGAATCAAAATTATCAAGCCTGCAATCAATGCTGCCTTTGCTTGAAGCAGCGGCGCAATCCAGCCGTCCTCTGCTGATCATCGCCGAAGATGTCGAAGGAGAAGCTTTGGCAACCTTGGTGGTGAATAAATTGCGCGGCGGCCTGAAAATTGCCGCTGTTAAAGCACCGGGTTTTGGCGATCGCCGCAAAGCGATGCTCGAAGATATTGCGATCCTGACCGGCGGTCAGGTTATCTCGGAAGATTTGGGCATTAAACTGGAAACCGTCACACTGGATATGCTCGGCACGGCCAAGCATGTATTGATCACCAAAGATGACACAACCGTCATTGACGGTGCGGGCGAGCGCGAAGCCATTGAAGCACGCTGCGGCCAGATCCGCAATGCGGTTGACAATACATCTTCTGATTATGATAAAGAAAAATTGCAGGAACGTCTGGCCAAATTGGCTGGCGGTGTTGCGGTAATCAAAGTTGGCGGCGTGACGGAAACCGAAGTGAAAGAACGCAAAGACCGTGTTGATGATGCGCTTCATGCCACGCGGGCTGCTGTTGAAGAGGGTATTGTTCCCGGCGGCGGTGCGGCATTACTCTATTCAAGCCGTGCGCTCGAGGGCCTTGAAGGTGTGAATAGTGACCAGAATGTGGGCATTAATATCATCCGCAAAGCTCTGGAAACGCCATTGCGTCAGATCGTTGAAAATGCGGGCGAAGACGGCGCCGTGGTCGCGGGTAAGCTGAAAGAAAGCAAAGAATATAATTTTGGTTTTGATGCTCAAAAAGAAGAATATACTGACTTGATTGTAGCCGGTATTATTGACCCGACCAAGGTCGTTCGCACGGCACTTCAAGATGCGGCTTCCGTTGCCGGACTTCTGATCACTACAGAAGCCATGGTCACAGACCACCCCGAAGAAAAACCTGCTGCAGGTGGTGGTATGCCTGACATGGGCGGCATGGGCGGCATGGGTGGCATGGGCGGCGGTATGGGCTTCTAAGCTCTTATTACCGTTACAGATGCAAATTTTATTAAAGGGCTGGAGGTCATTCTCCGGTCCTTTTTTGTCATATGCCAAATCTGCTGAATTATTTTAAGCTGTGGGCGTCTGGATCGCCTGGTCGGCAAGTTTTCTAATGGTTTTGGCCGCCGTTATGAATGTTGATTTAGCCTCTGCCGTCTGGGCAGTCTTAATCGCGTCATGCAAAGCCAGAACGCTGGCCTGTGCTGATGATGAGGCTTTCCCTGTCAAATCTTGCGCGTTGTTGTTCATGTTATATCCTGTATTTTTGCCGTCTGGAAAGTTGTCATTTTAATAATGACGATTGAAGATAAATAAATCCTTAAGCCCCTTAATTTGACTGGAAAGGAACGGAGGTTTTTTTTGTCACCGTCCGCAGTGAGAAATTTGATTTGATCTGAGAGACGCCGGGCAGGGCGGTCAGAACATCCATATGCAGCCGCTCATAGTCGGTGGCATCAGCGACGATCACCCTGAGCAGATAGTCCGCATCGCCGGACATAAGATAACATTCCATGATTTTGGGACATTCTTTGACCTTTTTTTCAAATGCGGCCAGCTTTTCCTTGGTTTGTTTTTCCACGGTAATCTGGACAAAAACATTGTCCGGCAGGTCTGCGGCAGATTGATCAATCATGGCCACATAACGATCAATGATGCCGCATGTTTCCAATGATTTTACTCTTCTCAGGCAGGCAGAAGGTGATAAGCCGACTTGACCGGCAAGGTCATTGTTGCTGATCCGCCCTTCATTTTGCAGCGAATCCAGGATGGCATAATCAATCTTATCAAGTTTAATATTTCGAAATTTATGTCTCATATAATACTAAATACACAATTATTTGCGAATACTCAATGATTTTGCACATATCTTTGCAAGAAAATTTACCCAACATTCTGATATAATGGAGCGAGATAACGGGCCGTATGATATGGCCCATATAAAGAGAGATAGAGCGATGATTGTCGGCGTACCAAA
>Ga0316204_10005425_pt1 | contig 21045 bp, 14 predicted proteins | sample 6monrhotite_MG_2_FD_205661 | JGI IMG/M metagenome (GOLD analysis project Ga0316204, IMG submission 205661) | Microbial mat bacterial communities from mineral coupon in-situ incubated in ocean water Damariscotta River, Maine, United States -... | ecosystem: Environmental > Aquatic > Marine >... | reverse complement strand
GCGTGAGGCGCTGGGACGTCACCTTCCTCAAAGGTACGCATTCGCAGTCGGCGCGCGCCTACCGGCGCGTTCTGGCTGAAGGTGGGGGTCACAGGGGGCTCGCACCCTCGCAGCGCACGCTGACAGAAGAGAGGGGGAGGAGGCGGCGCGTTCCAGCCGCTCGGAGGCGCTCTGGGAGAGGAGAGGAGCACCAACTCTGAGGTTTGGAGCTGTCGCGCTCAGAGCGCGCTTCGCTCGCGGGAGGAGATGGGGGGCTGTCAGGGCGAGAGTTTCACCAGTCGTGACTCGATCACCCTGCAGACAAGTCGACACGCACGCCTCAAGACGCCCGCCGCCTCTCACAGCGCCTCAGCGCTCACTCGTCCGTGGCTTCCGCGTCCAGGTGACCCGAGCTCGACCGGGACGCCTTGCTGCTCTTAGCGTCCTCCTCAGTCTCCTCAGCCTCCTCGGACTCCGCCGCGTCCTCATCCGCGTCCTCCTCCGAGTTCTCCGCGTCCTCGTCCTCCTCCGAGTTCTCCGCGCTCTCATCCTCCGCGGCCTCCTCGGCGGGAGGCGGACTACCAGCCAACACAGGCGCACTCAGGGTGAGGCTCAGGGCAATGCCTCCAACCAACGTCGTCAACTTCATGATTCACCTCGTTGAGAGCGGAACAACCGCGCCGCGCAGGATGGCACCTCCCACCTTGGACGTCAACGATCAGGCTGAGTATCTGGAGACTGCCGGAACCACTGGAGGCTGAAAATGCGTATGTTGATGGTGATCGCCGCGGCGACGACCCTGACCGCGACCGTCGGCTGTGTGCCGAAGAAGCAGTATGTGGAGCTGGAGGGCCAATACCAGACCTCCCTTGATGAGGGCGCCTCCCAGCAGGAGCAGATCGCCCAGCTTGAGGCCGACATCAACGATCTGCGCTCCAAGGCCATGCAGATGGACAACGACGCCCGCGATCTCCGCGGGCAGCTCGACGACGCCATCTCCGACAAGGCCGCGCTCATCGACGAGCGCTCCGACCTGGAGGCCTCCGTCGAGGAGATGGAGACCGCGCTGGTCGAGCTCGCCCGGCGCCAGGTCGCCGCCGAGGGCCGCATCGCCGCGTTCAAGGATCTCCTCTCCCGCTTCCAGGAGCTGATCGACGCCGGCCGGCTGCGGGTGAAGATCGTGGACGGACAGATGGTGGTCGAGCTCCCCACCGACATCCTCTTCGCTTCGGGCAGCGCCTCCCTCTCCAAGGAGGGTGAGGAGGCCATCCTGGACGTCGCCGAGGTGCTCGCCGACATCCCCGACCGCAAGTTCCAGGTCGGCGGCCACACCGACAATGTGCCGATCGCGACCGCGCAGTACCCCTCCAACTGGGAGCTCGCGAGCGCCCGCTCCATCACCGTCGTCAAGACGCTGATCGACGGCGGCGTCTGGGCCGAGCGCGTGAGCGGCACGTCCTACGGGGAGACCCAGCCCATCGCCGACAACGAGTCGGATGAGAGCCGTAAGAAGAACCGCCGCATCGAGATCATGGTCGTGCCTGACCTCTCCGGGCTCCCCGGCTACGACGAGCTCTCCAACGCGGTGGCCGACGACGAGTAAGTCTGCGGACACGCCCGAAGTGGAACGCCGACGCCCCCCCGTGGGTTCAGGGCGGCGTACTTGGCGACCTCAAGGTAAGAGGGGTCGCCAGACCCATCTATGCCCCGAGGGACCATGACGATCCTGCGAATCGCCGCGCTCAGCGCCTTCGCCACCATGCTTCTCCCCGACGCCCACGCTGGCGCCTGCGACTACCTCGTCGACGGCGCCAAGCACCTCCAGGGTCAGGCCGTCATCAACGGCTTCAACACGCTGGTCAGCTGCGACAAGGAGCTGGCCAAGCGTCACTACTCCGCGTTCATGCAGCAGGCGACAGACCTCGAGGTGCTGGTCCCCCTGAGCCACGCCGCCATCGACGCTGAGGTCTGGAACCCGGTGTGGGAGATGATCGGCAAGATCAGCGACTACGGAATGCGGGACGAAGTCGCGACCTCCATCGGCAGCCTCTGCGCCGAGGATCCCAAGGTCGTTGGCTTCTTGAAGGGCGGCTACTTCGCGCTGCGGGACATCGAGTTCCAGCAGTGGGACAACGCGCTCGCCAACTGCGAGTCCGACGACTTCGAGGCCTGGCTCGCCGAGAGCCTGACCAACCCGCCCAAGACCTCCTATGACGAGAAGTGGTCCACTCTCGGCCGCGCCAGCATCGAGCGCAACGGCACGGACGCCCTCGGCGACCTCACCACCGCCGCCATCGCCGCTGGCAACAACGAAGGCCCCTTTGAGAGCGCGCTCACCCTCATGGAGGAGGCCATCGCCCAGGACTTCGGCGATCCCAACCCCGAGGACGTCAAGCTGCTCAACGAGGCGCTGCTCAAGGTGGCCGCAGCGATCCCCGCCGCCAGCGCCCGCTCCATCGCCGATCGCCTGCTGAACGCCGGCGACGAGGCCGCCGCGGCGACCCTGCTGCCCACGATCTACGGCGACCGGGTCCAGTCCGGCGGCAAGTTCCTCTACGGCGCCGTCTCCGTCGAGGACTGCGCTGACAAGCAGGAGGCCTACATCCACGGCGCGGTCATCACCGAGGACGGCTCGCGCTACATCGTGCAGTCCGCCATCGAAGGCCCCATGCGCTCCACCTTCAAGTCCAAGCTGGGCAAGAAGTGCGAGCTGACCGACCCCTGGCCCGTGGCCATCACCGACGAGCCCATGAAGAAGTCGGGCGATCTGGACGCGCTGATCTCCAAGGTCACCAAGGAGTGGGAAGACAAGGGCTACTCGGTGAAGTCCACAGCCGAGAAGGGCATCTCCCTCTAAGGGCTCCCGAAGACCGGCCTCAGTGCCGCCCGAGCCGCTTCACGAAGGAGCGGACGCGAGCGCGCTTGGAGGTCTCCGCGGCGGGGGCGGGCAGCACCGCCCTCAGCCGCGAGAGCTGGAGCCGGGCGTCCTGCAGCTGGGGATCCAGCAGCAGCGCCTCCTGGAAGTGTCGGTTCGCCAGCTCGAGGCGGCCCCAGCGGATCCAGAGCTTACCCAGCTCGAGATGGACCCGGCCACGGAGCCCGTCGTCGCGCAGCTCCATGAGCTGGGACTGGAGGGCTGCGAGTTTGTCCTGATCCAGAGCGGACATGCTTCCTTCCCGGGGGCTTGCGGCATGGAGACTACCAGCGGAAAGAGCGATCCAGAAGTGTCGATCCGGGGTGGGATCGTACGCTCAGACGATAAGCCGGTTTAGAGTTCCCTTTCCTGATCAACCCCCTCCTCAGGGTTTACACTCCCTGGACAGAACCTCCCGAGCTGTAGCGAGCGGTTTCTTACATCCAGTCTTTCGGATCGTTTGCCGGTGATCTGAAATCAGATATTGGCACGTATCCTGCAACGTGCAGGACACCCGACCTGACGCCACCCGCTGTTTGTTGCTGCTGCTGTTGCTGCTCCGGAGTCCAAATCATGGCACGTTCCCTCACCGTCAAGCACACCGAAGAGCCTGGAACTTCCTCGCTCCTCAACGTCTTCCTCCTGCTGGCCTTCGGCTGGATGATCGTCGGCATGCTCGCCGGCGCCTTCGCCTCGGATGCTGAAATCACCGACGCGACGCCGAGCCCGATCAACGCTCAGTAGAGCGAACGACACGAATCATAGACTCGTGTCATTTCGGCTCGCGCTCCTGCACAGGGATCGCAAACACGGCGAGCCCATCCCGATCGTGGATGGGCTCGCCTAGTGTGCGTCGTAGCAGCGCCGCCGCGGCGTCCGTCGTCGGCCCGCGATCGCGGTGGAGCACCACCCAGCGCAGGCCCCACCCCCTGAGCTCTTCAATCGACCGCTGGACCGCCGCGTCGCTGTCCAGCACCGCTGGGTTCCGGAGACGCTCGGGCGGCGCCCAGGCCTTCGGGCCGGCGTATGCGACGCCGCAGAGGGCGTCCGCGGCGCTCAGGAGGCGGCTGGCGGCCAGGGCCGCGTCTGGCCCCTCGTAGTTCTCCGTCACCGGGCGATCGATCCAGGGCTGCCAGCGGTTGTAGATGCGCGGCACCAAGCCGGTGTCCATGGGGCCGCGCCCGTTGTCGAAGGGGAGCTGCGCCACCCCGCCCGCCCCCTCCAGCGCGTCGTAGATCGCGAGCGCCGGCGGTCGAGGGTCGTAGGTTGTCCGCGGCCAGGGCGTCTGCGAGAAGGCCAGCGAGTCCACCAGCACCAGCAGCACCAGCGCACAGCCCGCCGGCATCCGCCAGCGCGCCGGCGCTCGCTGGAGCAGGCGGTCCGCCCCGAGGCCCGCCGCCGCCGCCAGGAGCACGGTGGCCGGGCCGGCGGCGCGGTGCCAGTGGGAGAGGCCCTCCAGCGCGGGGATCCCCCCGGTCAGGAGCCCCGCGGGGCCGGGCCAGGCCCGCCCCAGCAGCTCGGTGTGTCCGGCCACCGAGAGCCAGTGGCCCAGCGACAGCGCCCAGAGCGCGGCGGCGATCGCCAGCAGCGGCAGCGCCCGACGCCCGGCCGCCAGCCCCAGCGCGAGCAGCGCCAGGCCCAGGTAGACGCTCTTGGAGATGGGCACCGTCTCCAGCGCGGGCAGCAGCAGGTTCAGCAGGTCCGTGCCCGCCACCGGCGTCTCCCGCCAGCCGGGCCTGAACGACGGCGGCGCCGACGAGACCGCCCGCCAGCGATCGCCCCAGAAGTCTCGCACGGCGAGGAAGCCCAGCAGCCTCGGCAGCACCGCCAGCGCCGCCGCCGCGCCCTGGAGCAGCACGCCCCACAGGGGGGCGCCCCGGCGCAGCACCCAGAGGGCGAGGCCGATCTCCGCGACCACACCGAAGGCCGCGTTGTACCAGCCGGAGAGGGCGAAGGCCGCCAGCGAGGCGGCAGCGACCGCGAGCTGCCAGCGCCGGCGCGTGCGGCTCCAGCTCAGCAGCGCCGCGGCGTGGATCCCCAGCCAGCCGACGGGCCAGGACTCGGTGATGCCGAAGGCGATCACGCCGGAGAGGAAGGGCGAGGTCATGCAGCCCACCCCCGCCACCAGCGCGCCGCCGCGCCCGGCCCCCAGCGCCCGGGCCAGGAGCCACGCCCCCGCGAAGGCCAGCGCGAGGTTTCCCACCAGCACGCCGTTGTAGCCGAGCGCCGGCTCCGCCAGCCCCAGCGCCGAGAGCGGCAGGTTGATCGGGTCCATCAGGGGGATGGGCAGGCCGTCGGGCACGTTGGCCAGCGGGCCTTCAGCGCTCAGCCCACGCCACGCGCGCCAGAGCATCCAGAGGTGGTTGTCGGACTCGCCGTGGGGGTGGCTGGGGATGTCCAGCGGGCGCAGCGCCAGCGGCCAGGTGAACGCGACCGCCGCGACCGCGGCGACGAGCGCGGTCAGGGCGAACGTCGGCCCTTGCCGTGCGTGGGGCGCCGTGTGACTTCCGCTATCCCCGTCGGTCGGTCTGGAATGCAGCAAGAGAAGATCCTGGAGGCAGCCGCCTCGCTCCAAGAGCGTATCCTCGTCGTCGACGAGGGCGAGCTGACCTCACATCAGGTGCGCGCCTCCCTCCAGGGGCGCGGCAGCGAGGTGATCCGCGCGAGCAGCCTGCGCGAAGCGCTGGAGGAGATCCGCGTCAAGGCGCCGGACCTCATCCTCGTCGGCCTGGAGCTGCAGGACGTGCCGGGGCTGCGGGCGGTGGACATCCTCCACGACCGGGTGCCCGCGGTGCCGCTCCTGGCCTTCACCGAGTCGCCGCGCATGAGCGACGCCGTGGACGCCGTGCGGCGGGGGGCGGTGGACTACCTCGGCAAGCCCTTCACCCCGAACCAGCTGAGTCAGGCGCTCCGGCGGGCGCTGCAGGAGGTCCGCACCAAGCGGGAGCTGGCCCGCGTTCAGGAGGACGTCAAGGACCGCTACGGCTTCTCGCACCTGCTGACGCGCAGCCCCAAGATGCTCGAGGTCTTCGATCAGGTCCGGGCCGTCGCGGGCACCGAGGCCACGGTGCTGATCCGCGGCGAGACGGGCACGGGCAAGGAGCTGATCACCCGCGCCATCCACCAGCGGAGCCGCCGCTCGGGCGCGCCGTTCATCTCGGTGAACTGCGGCGCCTTCGCCGAGACCCTGCTGGAGAGCGAGCTCTTCGGCCACGAGCGGGGCTCGTTCACCGGCGCCACCGGCGCGCGCAAGGGCGTGTTCGAGATGGCCGACGGGGGCACGCTGTTCCTCGATGAGCTCGGCGAGACCTCGCTCAACGTGCAGGTCAACCTCCTGCGCGTGCTGGAGGACTTCCAGTTCCGGCGGGTCGGCGGAACGGAGTCAGTGCAGGTCGATGTGCGCATCCTCGCGGCCACCAACGTGGAGCTGGAGGACGCCGTCGCCGAGAAGCGCTTCCGGGCGGATCTCTACTACCGGCTGGATGTCTTCCCCATCTTCCTCCCGCCGCTCCGAGAGCGCCGCGAGGACATCCCGCTGCTGATGCGGCACTTCCTGGAGGACGCGGGCCGGGAGTACGAGCTGCCGCCGCCGACCATCACCTCCGAGGCGCTGGAGACCATCCTCGCCTACCGCTGGCCCGGCAACGTGCGCCAGCTCCGCGCCCTCTGTGAGCGCTGGGTCATTACGCGCTCCAAGCGACGCCTGGAGCGGGAGCACCTGCCCCGGGTGATGACCGGCGCATCCAGCGGGCCCGTGGAGTACAGCGGCTTCGCCGTCGATGACCAGCGTCCCCTCTCGGAGAACACCGATCGGGCGCTGCGCGAGGTGGAGCGCGCCTACCTTCATCGGCTGCTGCGACGCCACATGGGCCACCTCGTGGACACCGCCAAGGCGGCGGGCATCACGCGCCGGACGCTCTACACCAAGATGAAGCAGTACGGCCTGAACGCCGCCGAGTACCGCCCCCAGAAGTAGCCGCGACCTGATCCAACACCGGACTTATCCACAGAAATGCTGTGGATAAGTCGATCTGCCTGTGGATAGATCGGTGATCTCGCGGCCAGAAGCCTCAGCGGAGCTCGAAGCTGGAGCGATATCGCACAGCGCCCTGAGCGCGGCCGCGACCGATCAGAATCGGCGCCGTTCGGCGAAGGCCCGCACGGATAACCTCGCCGCTCTCGACCGTCCAGCTCAGCTCGGGGGCGAGCTTGATCTTCAGCGTGAGGTTGTCGACCACGGCCTCGCACTCGCTGCCTTCGATCGCGTCGATGGACCAGTCGGGGCCCAGCGGCCAGCGGATCTCGACCTCGCCGTTCGCGCCCTCGTCCAGGTGATCGCTCACGGTGATGCGGGCGCCGCCAACGCGCACGTCGCGCCGGTGGATCACGCCCTCAAAGGCGCCGTGCTCGGCGACCATGGAGGCGTCGCGACCGTCGGAGCGGGCCATGGTGAGCGTCGCGTCCACGCAGGCTCCCCGAGCGGGCAGGCCCTGGCCCCGGTAGAGGAGCTGCCCGTGCGCGCGGGCGCCGGCGAAGGCACGATCCGTGGGGGCGGTCACGTCGCTGCCCGGATCGGCCAGCACCTCCACCCCGCCCACGTCCCAGAGGATCTGGAAGAAGTCCTCGTGGCTCGCGAGGCCGACGCCGTGGCCGGTCTGGAAGACGATGCGGCTGGGGCGCTTCTTGACGCCGCCGTGCAGCAGCACCAGCCCGTCGTCCCTGAGCGCGAACATCACCCACTCTTTGTCGCGCGCGAGCACCTCGCCAGGGGTCGCGACCTCACCGGCGAGGGCGATCGCGCTCCGGTCGGTGGCGGCGACGGGGGTTCCGTCCTCGCCCTCGAGGGAGAGCGCCATGACGTTCCAGGGGGTCGTCGCGGTGGGCGCTCCCCAGGCGGCCAGCGGGGGCTCCACGGCCTGACCGATCGGCGGCAGCGCGTCCATGTCGCCCGAGGCGAGGCGCAGCAGCCAGGCGCCGCGCGCCAGCGCGCTCTCGGCGTCCGCCGGGAAGGCGACGTTGTTGGCGCGGCAGGAGGCGCGAGCGACGAGCGCCAGCGTGACGGTGCGCTCCAGCAGGGACAGGCTCAGATCCTTCGGCACGCCGCCGGAGTGAAGCTGTCCGGGGAGGTGTCGGCCCAGCAGGGTCAGGCCCTGGCTCCACCAGCGGCGGGCGCCGTCCAGCGAGGGCCAGGTCAGGCCCGCGACCACCAGACCGCAGGCCTGGGCCACGAGGCGGTGATCCGAGCCGTTGGAGCCCAGGGAGAGGTTCGCCTCCAGGTGACGGGCGTGGGCCTGGGCGCTGCCGGCCATGCGCCGCCAGAGATCCGCGTCCAGCTCCTCACCCAGCCAGCCGGCGCCGAGCGACCAGTGCACGAGGCGCACCGCGGCGTCCGAGGCGTGCAGCCAGGGCACCCCGACCTCCGGGCGGTCCGAGGCGAGCCACTCGCCGAGGGCGGTGGTGGCGGCGACGGCGTGCGCCACGCTGCCTGTCTCGGCCCAGGTGCGGGCGAGGGTGGAGAACCAGCGGTGCTGGTGGGCGCGGCGGGCCTGCGCCCAGGCGCCGGGCTCCACGTCGAGGGCGGCGCGGTGAGCGGTGGGGAGGACCGCCCCGGTCTCGGGGCAGCGATCCCACTTCAGCTCGGAGAGCTCAGCCAGGGTCCGGTTGCCGAGCGCCAGCGCGCCCTCCCAGCCATCGCTCGGGAGGGCGGCGTTGACTCGGGAGACCGGCAGCGCGCCGCGACCGCCGTCAGCGGGGGCGGCGGGCTCGGGCAGCGGCCCCCGGGCGGCGGCGCGGTCCCGCAGCTTGCGGGGCAGCTCCAGCGTGAGCTTCTCAATCAGGCGGGAAGGACGTAGCGGCGAAGGCAAGGAAGACACCTACTCCCCATCGGGGATCTGGAATTCAAAGTCGATCTCGTCACCCATTTCGGCATCCAGGAAGGCCTTCAAGCGCTTCTTCATGCGCGCCTCGACCTGACGGATGCGCTCCTTGGAGACGCCAAATTGATCCCCGAGCGCCGACAGCGGCAGCGGGTCCTGAGCGGTGAGACGCTCGCCCCAGATCGCGCGCTCCCGGTCGTCCAGCAGCGTCTCGCCGAAGGCCTCCAGGAGGATCTTGATCTTGCCGCCCATCTCGGCCTGAGCGACCACGTCGTCGGGCGACATGTCGGTGTCGTCCGAGACCAGCTCGGCCAGGGAGCGACCCTCGTCGTCGCCGACCGGCGCGTGCAGGCTGGCGGCGGGGGCGCGCATGTGCTGATCGACGGCCACGATCTCGGACTCGGGCACGTTCAGGCGGCGGGCCAGCGCGGCGGGGGTCGCGCGCTCGCCTTCCTGGATGAGGCGATCCTTCTCCTTCTGGAGCTGGAAGAACAGCCGCCGGCCGTGCCGGGTGCTGCCGAGGCGCACCATGCGGAAGTTATCCATCAGGAAGCGCAGGATCATCGCCCGGATCCAGTACTGGGCGTAGGAGGAGAAGCGGATCCCACGGGTGGGATCGTAGCGGGAGAGCGCCTCGACGAGGCCGACGTTGCCCTCCTGGATGAGATCCAGCACGTTGGACCACTGGCGGTGGTACTGGAAGGCCAGCTTGACCACCAGCCGCAGGTTGGCGGTCACCAGCCGAGCGGCGGCGTCTTCGTCGCCGGTCTCCTGGTAGCGGATAGCCAGCGCCTTCTCCTCCTCCTGATCCAGGAGGGGGTACTGGCGGACCTCCGCGAGGTAGCGGGAGAGCAGGTCACCGCCCTCGCTGCGCGACGGCTTGGAGCCCTTCCGGACCGCGGGGAGGGCGCGCTTCTTGGGCGCGGCCCGGTCCTCGGGAGCGTCGATAAGTTGATCGTCGTCGGCCATGGATTCCTTCTCGTGCCCGGTCGGGCTCACGGCGATTGTCGGGCCCGAATGCCTCGGGGTCCCAGGAGAAAACGACAGGCGGGTTCGGTGCCTGCAACAAAAGGTTCCCGCGAGTCCTCCAGCGGCCGCAGCGGTGTGCCGTCCAGCTTGAGCGCCACGCCGCCGACCTCTTCTAACAACAAGAGGCCAGCCAGGACATCCCATTGTCGCCACCCGGGCGGGATGAAGGTGCCCTCCGCGGCGCCTCCGGCCACCAGGCAGAGGTGCGCGGCGATGCTGCCGAGGTTGCGGGTCTTTCCGGGGTAGTCCACCCGCCCCCACTGATGGAAGCGGGACGGGAGATAGATCACGCCGTGCCGGCCGGGCTCCTCGCCCTCCAGCGTCGGCAGCCGCTCACCGGCGCGCCACGCCCCCTGGCCGCGCCTGGCAAACCACAGCTCGTCCAGCCTCGGGAGGTAGAACGCGCCGACTTCGATGCCCGCGCTGTCCACCCGCGCCACCGCGCTGCCCCAGTAGGCGAGCCCTTCCACATAAGAAGCGGTGCCGTCGATGGGGTCGATGTACCAGGTGCCGCTGTCCTCTCCCGGCCCGGCCTCTTTGCTGGCGCCTTCCTCTCCGCAGAGCCCGTCGTCGGGCCAGCGCGCGCGCAGGCCCTCGACCAGGATCGCCTCGGCGGCGAGGTCGGCCTCGGTCACCACGGTCCCGTCGCGCTTGCGCCGCGTACGAGCGCGGCCGAAGCACTCCTGGGCCGCTGCGCCAGCGTCTCGCAGCAGCACCGCGAGCTCATCGTGTCCGGTAGGAGGGGTGGGCATGACGTCCCAGGGTAATCACCGTATCGCCCAGCGTCAGGGTTCTCCTGGATGCAACTGAGGTCACCGCGCCGTGATAGGCTCACCGCGCCGATCCCAGAGGGTTCCAAGTATGTGGAAGTACGCATTGATGTTGAGCATCATCGCTTGCGGTGGCGAGGAAGAGGTCGCAGCGCCGCCGCCCGTCCCCATGCCCGTCGCGCCGACCCCACCTCCTCAGGCCGAGGAAGAAGTCGTTGAAGAAGAGGTCGAAGAGGAGGCCGAAGAGGAGGAGTTCGAGGAGGCCGAGCCCGAGGAGGCCGAGGCCTCCAGCGCCACCGAGAAGGCCCAGCGCGGCAAGCAGCTCGCCCGCGCGGGTCACTCCGCCGCCGCCGTCGCCATGATCGAGCCCCTCCTGGCGGAGGTCTCCGACGCGGACGTCTGGGACGCCATCGCCCGCGCGGCCGTCGCCAGCGGCGCCGCCGGTGATCTGCTGGGTCGACTGGCCGAGAAGCCCGGCGGCGCCCCCGATGAGCAGTACAACCTGCTGCGCGCTCGCCTCGCCCTCGCCTCGGGCGACGCCAAGGCCGCCATGGAAGCGGCGACCGCCTACGCCGGCGCCAAGCCCGAGCGCGGCGCCGTCCTGATGGCGCGCGCCGCCATGGCGGGCGCCCCCGCGCCGGCCGATCTCGACATGGAGAAGCCGGCTGACGCCCTGATCATCGCCGCCACCAACCGCGGCCGGGCCGCCGCGGCGCTGGAGAAGGCGGACGTCAAGGGCTGGGAGGCGCTCGCGCTGCGCGCCGAGATCAAGGCCACCCTGAAGGACGACGAGGGCGCCGACGCCGACTGGAAGGCCGCCATGGACGCGGGCGGAGACGCCGCCGCGGCCGCGCTCGGCCCGGCGCTGGCCGCCAAAGCAGAGGGCGCCGAGGCCGCCAGCGAGCTCTACAAGAAGGCCGCCGCCGGCGCGCTCAAGGTCAACGACGGCGCCGCGGCCGGCGCCGCGGCCCAGGGCATCGTCGACACCTGGTTCGAGGCGCTCAAGCCCGGCAAGGCGCTGGAGGTCACCTCCGAGCTCGACGAGGATCAGACCTACACCAAGTACGACTACGCGACCGTTCGGGTGCAGATCGCCCGGGCCGCGCTGGCCGCCGGGGATCCCGCCCGCGCGCTGGAGGTCGCCCGCAGCGCCTCCAGGGGCTTCCACGAGCAGGACTCCCCCGAGGACGCCGGCCTCGCCGCCTTCTATCACGCGAACGCCGCGCTCCTGATGGCCAACTCCCGCGAGGCCGCCGCCGCCGCCGAGCACGGCGGGGTCCACGCTCAGGCCGTCAGCGGCGTCTACGACCTGCTCGCGGGTCGCCCGGTGGACGCCTACCAGAAGCTGAAGGACAACACCCTGGAGGGCGCCGCCGGCGCCAGCGCCGACCTGCTCGCCGCCGCCGCCGCCGCCAGCGTCGATCAGGACCCCATGCCCCTCGTGGACCGCGCGGTGACCCGCGCCGACGCCAGCGGCTACCTGCCCGGACGCATCGAGGCCCGCCTGGAGCGCCACCGCCACGCCGCCGCGCGGGGCGACGCCAGCGCCCAGGCGACGCTGGCCGACCTCGGCACGATCGCTGACGGGCTCGCCGATCTGGGCATCCCCTTGAAGGCCGAGATCGCCGCCCGCACCATCATGTCCGGCCGAAACGCTCAGATGCCCCCCGCCATCGGCGACGACGCCGCGGCCTGGACCGCGCTCGGCGGTGGCCCCGTCCCCGCTGACAGCACCCACCCCATCACGCTCTGGGCCAAGGCCCGCGCCGCCGCCATGGCCAGCGAGCCCGAGCGGCTCCTGAGCGTCTACAGCACCGCCACCGAGACCGCCGCCCTGCACCGACGCGGCCCCTGGATGCCCATCTCCGTACTGGATGGCTCCGCCGGCCCGGGCATCGAGGTCGATCTGACGCGCCTGAAGGGCCTGCCCGCGGACAACGGCGGGCTCGCCGCCCTGCGGATTCACGAGTGGTACCACGCCACCCGCGCCATGGACGCGGCCTTCGTCGCCGGTGACAGCCCCGCGCTGAGCCTGCCCCGCGCCGATCGCGACGCCCTGAACGGCTCCTTCCAGAAGCTCCGCGCCGAGACCCTCCTGTGGTTCGCGGGCGGCGGTGACCGCCCCACGGCGACCGCCGAGGCCCTGGAGCAGCTGGAGACCGCCGCCATGGAGGTCAAGGGCTTCGCCCGCTCCATCCCCTCCCACAACGCCGATCTCGCCAACCTCCGGGAGCGCCTCCAGAGCCAGGCCATCATCTCCGTGCGGCTCGCCCCCTCCGGAGGCGAGGTGGTCGTGCTCACCACCGAGAAGGTCCGCATCCAGAACCTGCCGGACCACAAGGGCGTCATCAGCGCCGCCAACCAGATGCGCGCCGCGCTGCTCACCAGCGCCAGCCAGGGCTATACGCCTGTCTCGCCGGCCTACGGCGACGCCGTTCGCAAGCAGCTCCTCGACCCGCTCAGTGAGGATCTGCGAGGCATCGGCCGCTACCTCTTCATCCCTGACGGCGTGCTCTGGGGCTTCTCGCTGGGGGCGCTGCCCGAGCAGGCGCTCGGCAAGCGCTTCATGGCGGACATCCGCTCCATCACCACCGGGGTCACGGTCTCCAGCACCTTCCGCAACATCGCCTCACCGCCCTCCAGCTACGCCCCGGACTACCTGGGCATGAGCCCCAAGGTTCCCTCCGAGGAGGAGAGCAGCCTGAAGATCCCCTCCGAGGTCGAGAACTCCGGGCGGCTCTTCGGCGGCGGCCTCAAGGAGGTCAAGAACGGCGAAGCGGCGCTCGCCATGGACTTCAAGAAGATGGCGCCCACCGCCCGCTTCCTGCACCTGAGCAACGTCCCCACCGGCGACAACGGCGACCTCGTCTTCTACGACAAGGCCGTCTCCCTCGCCAACGTCCGCGATATGGACCTCGTGTGTCAGATCGCGATCATCTCCGCCGAGGTTCCGCCCGCGACCGCCCTTCGGCGGGTCCAGGCCCTCGAGTCGGCGGGAGCGCGCTCCGTCCTCTTCTCCGGCTGGCTGGTCGAGGAGTCCGCTCGCGGCAAGCTGATGTTCGCCTTCTACGACTCTCAGAACCGCGACATGCCCCCCGCGATCTCGATGACCGAGGCCCGGAAGAGCCTGCGGGAGAGCGACGACAAGGACTACTTCCAGCCGTCCTGGTGGGCACAGTACGTCCTCTCCGGCCAGCCCTGACGCGCGTCGTCCGTGGGCTGCTGACGGCCTGCATGCTGACGCTGGTCGTCGCCCCCGCCGGGGCGGCGCCGCGTCCCGTGCTGGCCCCATCCGGCCCCCACTGGCTCGGCACCATCACCCCCGAGACCCACCCGCGCGTCCAGCACGGCCGCAGCCTGGTGATGGTGGACTCAGAGACGGGCGCGCTGCACCTGGAGCAGGTCGACATCGCCCTCCCCGGCTCGGCGCCGAGCATGGCGATCCGCCGGGTCTGGAACGACCGGGGCTGGCGCACCACGCTGGACGACCGGGTCGTGGAGACCGCGCAGGGCGTCTCTCTCGAGCTGCTGGAGGAGACCCTCCCCGCCGCCTCGGACGCGCCCGTCGTCGACAACCCCATGCTCATCGAGGGGCCGATCAGCTGGCCCGAGGGCGCGACCTTCACCGGCGAGGACTTCACCGCCGAGCGGATCGCCGACGGCTGGAAGGTGAAGCGGGGTGAGCTGGAGGAGCGCTACGACGACGAGGGCTGGCTGACTGAGCGGCGGGTGCCCGGCAACACCCTCTTCCACACCCGGGAGCTCGGCCGCCTCACGGAGGTCGAGACCCGCGACGGCCGCTCCTTCAAGGTGTTCCAGGACAACAGCGGTGAGCTCTCGCTCATCCAAGCCCCCGAAGGCTTCGAGGTCTACTACGACCACCGGGACGGCGCGCTGGAGGCCGTGGCGACCAGCGAGCAGGGCCGCACCCGCTACACCTACGATGACGAGGGGCTGATCTCCTCGGTGATCTGGCCGGACGGCACGGCGGCCCGCATCCGCCGGGACGAGCAGAAGCGCGTGTCGCTGATCGCCGGGCCGGGGCCCCTCCAGCAGACCTTCCAGTGGACCGAGCGCGGCGTGATCGCCCGGGACGGCGCGGGCGGGCTGACGCAGATCAGCCGCAGGGAGCGCGGTGAGGTCGGCAACTACGTTGAGGTCGTCACCGACAGCGCGGGCCGCACGGTGCGCGCCGTGCGCGAGGGTGGGCGGCTCGACTCGTGGACCGACCCCCGGGGCGTGACGTGGCGTCTGAGCCACAACAGCGACGGCGACCTCACCCAGCTGGTCACCGCGAGCGGCACCTGGCGCTTCGGCTGGTCCGACAGACATATGGTGAGCCTGACCGAGCCCAGCGGCGGCCGGTGGATCTACCGCCGCGACGTCCAGGGGCGGGTGGTCTCCGCGACGAGCCCCGCCGGGCGGAGCCTCTCCTGGCCCCGGAACAGCGCCGGGCAGGTCGTGGGGGTAGTCGTCGGCGGCGCCGAGACCCGCCTGGAGCGCGATCTCAGAGGTCGGGTCACCGGCGTCACCACCCCGGGCGGCGCCCGGACGGACATCCACCGCGACGCCCTCGGCCGCGTCACCAAAGTCATCGACCCCGGCGGACACGAGCTGCTCCTGAGCGAGCACCGCGCCGGCCAGGCCGGCAAGCTGCTCAACCGCGACAAGCACACCTGGGCCATGCAGTTCGACGCGCTGGGCCGCCCCACCCGCCTGGAGGCTCCCAGCGGCGAGGCCCTCTCCATGCGCCGCAGCTCGCTGGGCCAGATCGAGTTCGCCGGCGTCGCCTTCGGCGCCGGCAAGAAGTACCGCTACCGCCCCGACGGGCGCCTCACCTCTATAGAAGATGCCCTCGGCGCGACCACGGGCCTCCTCTACGACGCCACCGGCCGCATGGTGGCGCTCCGCCGCCCGGATCTCTCGGAGCTGAAGCTCCTGCGCGATCCCCTCGGTGAGCTCTCGGCCATCCGCGCCAGCGACGTCGAGCTGACCATCCAGCGGGACAGCGGCGGCCGCCCGGTCTCGGTGGGCCCGCTGACCTGGGTCTGGGATCTCGTCGGGCGCTTCATGGGCGTGGAGGGGCCGGGCCTGTCGGTGTCGCTGGAGCGAGCCGGCGACGGCGCGGTCAGCCGCGTCTCGCTGGGCGAGGCGGAGACGAGGCTGGAGCGCGACGGCGCCGGGCGGGTCGTTCGGGTCGTCGCCGACGACCAGACCGTGAGCATGTCCCGGGACACCACCGGGCAGATCATCCGACTGCAGATCGACGAGAACCAGCCCCTCATCATCGAGCGGGACACCCGCGGGCTGATCGTCGCGATGAGCGAGTCCCTGCGGACGTGGCGGGTGCTGCGGGACGGTGAGGGGCGCGCGCTGAAGTGGACCGCCCCCGACGGCACCACGCTCTCTGGCCCCCGCGACGCCGAGGGCCGCCCCGCGCTGGTGCGCTACCCCGACGGCGCGCTCGCCAAGCACACCTGGGATATCGCCGAGGACTCCTGGTCGCTGGAGGACGCCAGCGGCCGCACGCTGATGACCCGCCAGATCAACAAGGATCTCGCCGGGCGCCCCACCCGGGTGGTCACGAACGGCGAGCACACCGTCCACGTCCGCCACGACCCCCTCGGGCGGCTGGTGGCGCTGGAGAGCGACGAGGGCACCTGGTCCTGGACCAGCAGCCTCATCTCCGGCTCGAGCGACGGCACGGTGATCGCCCTCGACGAGCGCGGCCGGCCCAGCGAAGCCAGCCCGCCGCAGGGGATGGAGGCCTGGGGGGTCGCCTTCGAGTCCCTGAGCTACCTGCGCGACGACCTGGGCCGGGTCTCCTCCATGATGGGCGACACGGAGGACGCCACCCTGGAGTACGACCTCGCCGGCCGCCTGACGGCGGTGATCAGCGGCGGCGAGCGATGGTCCGTGGAGTGGGATCTGCTGGGGCGACCGCTGGCCATCCGAGACCCGGACGGGGAGTGGCTCATCCTCCAGTTCGGCCCGGACGGCATGATCAGCTGGCGCTCAGAGCTGGAGGGGCTGGTCGACATCCTCCACGCCGAGGGCTGGGGCTGGCTGCTGTCCGGCGACCTGCCCCGCCTCGTGATCCCCGACGAGACCGGCGCGCCGCGCGCCTTCGGCTACGAGACCTACGAGCCGCTGGCCTGGACCCCCGTGGGCTTCCCCCGGCGCTACTGGTCGGCGCCGATCGGCTGGCGCGGCGCCCTGACGATGTTCGGCGGCGGCCCCCTCCTCGACGGCGGCGGCGCCTGGGATCCCGTCTCGGGGAGCTGGGTGGACCGGCCCGCCCTGATGCCCTGGACCCGCGAGGCGCTGCCCACCGGAGACTGGCCCTCGGTCGACGGCACCGGCTCCCCCTGGTGGGATCCCGGCGTCTTCGCGCCGGAGACCCTCTGGTCCGACCCCCTGGAGCTCCTGGTGGCCCTCGGAGAGCTGGAGAACGCGGTGGAGGGCGACTGGCTGAACCTCCGCCCGACGCCCGCGGCGCTGCCCTGGCTGCCCGCGGCCTCCGCGACCCCCGACCCGCCGCTCTGCCCGCCGCTGGGCGCGCTGCCCATCGCCCTCTCAGACAGCCCTCTCTCCCTGCTCGCGGTCCGATCGGCGGTCGCTCCGGTTCAGCCCATCGACACTGACGCGGTCATCGATGCGCTGTCGAACTGGGAGTTCGCCGAACTTTCCCCTCTCCGATTTGCAGGTTCCGACGTTGATTCTCAGCGTCCGTGGCTGCCACCAGCGGCGCTCTTACGCTGAGAGGTGCGTTTTTGGATTTGCGCCCTCGAAACACCGCGATATATACGCGGGCCAACGGTGGGTGTAGCTCAGTTGGTTAGAGCGCCGGATTGTGGTTCCGGAGGTCGTGGGTTCAATCCCCATCATCCACCCTTTAAGAATCTTTGAACAACTTTTTCGGGCCTATAGCTCAATTGGCAGAGCACCGGACTCTTAATCCGTAGGTTCCAGGTTCGATTCCTGGTGGGCCCACCATTTCAAGGCCGCCGCCTTCTATTCTGGGAGGCGGCGGCTTCTTGGTTTTCAAGCACGCGAGAATGGCGGAACTGGTAGACGCGCTGGCCTTAGGAGCCAGTGGGGCAACCCGTGGGGGTTCGAGTCCCCCTTCTCGCACTCCCTATGAGGGCTGAAGTCCATGCAGTTCGAGATCGAGAAGGTCAGCGACATCCAGCAGAAGGTCACGTTCAGCGTCCCCGCCTCCAAGGTGGATGCTGAGCTGAAGCAGGCCTACGCCCGCCTGAAGAAGCGCGCGCGCATCCCTGGCTTCCGCCCGGGCAAGGCTCCCCGCTCCGTCCTGCGTCGCCGCTACGGCTCCCAGGTGACGAGCGAGGTCGCCAACAACTTCCTCCAGACAGCCTTCCGCGACTCGATCGAGGAGATGGAGTACTTCGGTCAGCCGCGCGTCGAGACCGACGGCGTCACCGAGGGCGCCGCCTTCGCCTTCACCTTCGTGCTCGAGGTCGAGCCCGAGGTCACTGTCGAGAAGTACAAGGGCCTTGAGGTCGTCTACCCGGAGGCCAACGTCGCCGACGCGACCGTCGACGGTCAGGTCAGCTCCCGCCTCCAGTCCCGCGCCTCCCTGGCCGCGGTCGAGGAGCCCCGCCCGGTCACCCACGGCGACGCCGTGATGGTCGAGCTCAACATCACCGACGCCGACGGCGAGGTGGTGGACCAGGCCCCCGGCACCATGATCAAGATCGGTGAGGAGGGTTGGTACAAGGGCCTCGACGCCGAGCTGATCGGCCAGTCCCCCGACGAGGCCTTCTCCATCGAGTTCACCTTCCCCGAGGACGCTGGCAACGGCTCCGTCGCCGGTGTGACGGCCAAGGTCGAGGGCAAGGTGCTCTCCATCCAGGAGCTGCGCGCCCCGGAGCTCAGCGATGAGCTCGCCGAGGAGCTCGGCTACGAGGGCGGCGCCGTCGGCATGCGCGCCGCCATCCAGGCCCAGCTGCAGGAGCGCGCGGACAACGGCGCCCGCAACCAGGCCCGCGCCAACCTCCTTCAGGTGCTGGTGGACGCCAACGACTTCGGCGTGCCCGCGGCGATGAGCGAGCAGTTCTTCCAGGCCCTGATGCAGGAGGTCCAGCTCCAGCAGTGGCAGGCCGGCCGCGACGTGCGCCAGGCCCGCTTCTCCGACGCCGAGGTCGCTGACCTCCGCACCCGCGCCCGCTTCGCCGCCAAGGCGTCGCTCATCCTGAAGGCCGTGGCCCGGGACGAGAGCATCGGCGTGGCTGACGAGGAGCTCGACACCAAGATCCAGGAGATCGCCGACCAGCGCGACCAGCGCGTCGAGGCCATCAAGGCCTACCTCCAGAAGGAGGACGCCGTCGAGCAGCTCCGCGAGCGCATCCTCGAGGAGAAGACCCTCGACTGGCTGCTGGAGCAGTCCGAGCTGAAGGCCCCGGAGGCCGCCCCCGCCGCCCCCGCCGTTGAGGCCGCCCCCGCCGCCGAGGCCGCCCCCGCCGAGGAGGCTGCCCCCGCCGAGGAGGCTGCCCCCGCCGAGGACGCCGGAAAGTCCGCCCTCCAGGTAGCCTACGAGGAGGCTCAGACCGCCGCTGACGCCTCCGTGGCCACCTCCACCGCCGCCGCCGCCGCCGCCAAGGCCGATCCCGACAACGCTGAGCTCGCCGACGCCGCCAAGGCCGCCAAGAAGGCCGCGTCTTCGGCGAAGGGCAAGGCGACCCGGGCTCGCAAGAAGGCCGAGCAGGGCTGAGTCACTGAAAGGTCCCGTGCCCCGCACCTCGGGGCACACATCCATCGACTACCGGACCTCAGGGGCCGGTGGTCGATGTCGCTCTGGGGGTCACTATCTGACCCCCTGTTCAGTCCAGTGGTGGCCCTACCCCATGCGCGTGGTTAGCGATTTCAGGAGGACTCGCGCAGATCGCTCATGGTCTTCTCAAGTTTTGTGAGCGCGCGACCGTCCAGATTCCCGCAACTACATCGGAGCGTCCAGCGATGGCAGACACAATCAAGAACCTCCTCATCCCTACTGTCGTCGAGTCGACCCACCGCGGAGAGAAGGCCTGGGACATCTACTCCCGCCTCCTGAAGGACCGGATCGTCTTCCTGGGAACGGAGGTCAACGACCAGGTCGCCAACCTCATCGTGGCGCAGCTCCTCTTCCTTGAGAGCGAGGATCCCGAGAAGGACATCTTCCTCTACATCAACAGCCCCGGCGGATCCGTGTCGGCTGGTCTCGCCATCTACGACACCATGCAGTTCATCCGCCCGGATGTCTCCACCATCTGCATGGGCATGGCCGCCTCCATGGGCGCCTTCCTGCTGTCGTCCGGCGCGCGCGGCAAGCGCCGCGCCCTGCCCCACTCCCGCATCCTGATCCATCAGCCCATGGGCGGCGCCCGCGGTCAGGCCTCGGACATCGAGATCCACGCCCGTGAGATCCTCCGCTTGAAGAAGCTGCTGAACGAGATCATGGCCAACAACTGTGACCAGCCCGTCGAGAAGATCGATTCGGACACGGATCGTGACTACATCATGACCGCGTCCGAGGCGATGGAGTACGGTCTCGTCGATGAGATCCTGACTCGCGACAGCAAGACCGAATAGCGAACTCGGTACCCTCAAGATCCAACCCACTTGGGCCGTTGAATTCCCCCAGCGACTGACGTCATAGACCGGGAGATGGTGTGCGAAGAAGAGGACAGGACGGACGCGAGCTCTGCTGCTCCTTCTGCGGCAAGTCCCAGAAGGAAGTCCGTAAGCTCATTGCCGGCCCTTCGGTGTACATCTGCGATGAGTGCGTCGAGCTCTGCAATGAGATCATCACTGAAGAGTTCGAGCGTGAGGACTACTACGCCTCCCGGGCTCTCGTGCCCAAACCCAAGGAGATCAAGGCCCATCTGGACGAGTACATCATTGGCCAGCTTGAGGCCAAGAAGGTGCTCTCCGTGGCGGTTCACAACCACTACAAGCGCATCGACTCCCGCAACGGACACGACGACGTCGAGCTGCAGAAGTCCAACATCCTGCTGGTGGGCCCCACCGGCACGGGTAAGACCCTGCTGGCCCAGACCCTGGCCCGGTTCCTGAACGTCCCCTTCACCATCTGCGACGCCACCAGCCTCACCGAGGCCGGCTACGTGGGTGAGGACGTCGAGAACATCATCCTCTCGCTCTTCCAGTCCGCCGAGTACAACGTCGAGCGGACCATGAAGGGCATCATCTACATCGATGAGATCGACAAGGTCTCCCGCCGCTCGGAGAACCCCTCCATCACCCGGGACGTCTCGGGTGAGGGCGTGCAGCAGGCCCTGCTCAAGATCATCGAGGGCACGGTCGCCAACGTGCCGCCCAAGGGCGGCCGGAAGCACCCCCAGCAGGAGTTCCTGCAGATCGACACCACCAACGTGCTGTTCATCTGCGGCGGCGCCTTCGTGGGCCTCGACAAGATCGTCGAGGAGCGCGTCACCAAGTCCTCCATCGGCTTCGGCGC
>Ga0316204_10005424_pt1 | contig 21048 bp, 18 predicted proteins | sample 6monrhotite_MG_2_FD_205661 | JGI IMG/M metagenome (GOLD analysis project Ga0316204, IMG submission 205661) | Microbial mat bacterial communities from mineral coupon in-situ incubated in ocean water Damariscotta River, Maine, United States -... | ecosystem: Environmental > Aquatic > Marine >... | reverse complement strand
ATCCGTCAAAGTGGCTGAAGACACGCACTAAGGTTTCACGATCCTCCTGCACCAGACTCGCAGTAAGTTTCACGATCCATGCGGCAGCCGCACAACCACTGACTTTCACGATCCCTGCGGCAGCCCAACCCCGCCTAGGACCCATTCCCACCGGGCCCATGCCCACCGAGCCCAATCCCACCGAGCCCAGGTCCGCCGGACCGAACGCTCGGGGCTACGGAACCGATGATATCTAAGGGCCTGTGGGGGCACGGGTTGGGCTACCGCATGGATCGTGGAGGTCAGCGTGAGGCCGGCTGCCGCATGGATCGTGGCGGTCAGTGGTTGTGCGGCTGCCGCATGGATCGTGGTCGTTAGTGCGGCTCTTCAGCCACTTTGACGGATTCGCGGCTTCCAACCAGCGTTGTCTCTAAAGGGGAACCTGCGCTTCCCCTCTCAGGCAAGTCTCCTCGTACCTCGTCGTCGCCTTTCCTCCCGGTCTGGAGGACCCCTGTGCAGTGACTCTCGAGTCGTCTGGCATGCCCACTTGGGTTTGCATCCATTGCGAAACCTGGCCGGTTTTACAGCGTGGGATGGCAGAATAACAACAGCTCGTCTCCGTCGAAAACCGTCCACGTGTTCGCAAGGTCTTGCCTCCTGATGTCGCCTTGCGGCGAGGCATCTGACGTCGCAACACCCTCTAGTGTGAGACGCTGGGACGTCGCGTTCCTCAGAGGGGCCTCTTCGCAGTTGGCGCGCGCCGTGCGGCGCGATCTGACGGAAGATGCGGGCTCAGCGAGAGGGGGGAGATGCGGCGCGTTTTGGTGGAAGGTGCGGGCTCAGCGAGAGGGTGGGGAGGAGGCGCGTTTGGGCGGAGGATGTGGCGTCAGGGGCGTGACGAGCTGATCCGCAGAGGTGCGGATTCGGTGTTGGCGTGTGCTCTTGTTTTGGCTCAGCCGCTATCCCACCGATCCCTCCGACCACCTGGCCGCAGCGCAGTCAGTCCCGCCTTCTCATCATGAAGCCCAGCGGCAGCAGCAGCCAGGCGTAGGTGGCGCCGGTGCCAGAGCTGGCGCAGCTGTTCTTAGGCTCTTCGGGCTCAGCGCTCCCCGTATCCTCACCACCGGGAGGCGCGGTGTCCACGCTGTCGTCAGGCTCGCCGGTGTCCGTGTCGGGATCGGGACAGGGCTCATCGACGCCGTCGCAGTCCTGATCGATGCCGTCATCGCAGATCTCCTCCGCGCCCGGGTAGACCGTGGGATCGCTGTCGTTACAGTCCTCCCCGCCGTCGGCTACATCCACGTAGCCGTCGCCGTCCGCATCCACACCGCTGCTGTCGCCCTCATCAACGACGCCGTCGCAGTCGTTGTCGATCCCATCAGCGATCTCCTCGGCGTCCGGATTGACCGAGGGATCCGTGTCGTCACAGTCAGCTGACCCCGAGGGCCCCTCGACCGCGAAGCCGTCCGCGTCGTCATCGGTGCCGCACTCGTCGTAGCCGTCATCGTTGTAGTCATCGCAGGGCTCGCAGTCGGTGTCCGGCGCGCCGTCCCCGTCGGTATCGCAGCCGGTGGGCTCGCCGGTATCGCCGGTATCGCCGGTATCGCCGGTATCGCCGCTATCGTAGGGGTCAGGGCAGGGCTCATCGACGCTGTCGCAGTCCTGGTCGATGCCGTCATCGCAGATCTCCTCCGCGTCCGGATGGACCGTGGGATCGCTGTCGTCACAGTCATCCCCGCCGAGGGCCACGTCCTCATAGCCGTCACCGTCCGCGTCGCCGCCACCGCCGACGTTGTCGATGAGGCCGTCGCAGTCATTGTCGATGCCGTCGACAACCTCAACCGCCGCCGGGTTGACGGTGGCGTCATCATCATCGCAGTCTTCGCCTTCGGCGAAGTAGCCGTCGAAGTCGTTGTCAGTGCCGCACTCGTCGTAGCCATCGCCGTCGTAGTCGTCGCAGTGCTCGCAGTCGGTGTCCGGCGCGCCGTCCCCGTCAGTGTCACAGCCGGTGAGCTCGCTGGTGTCGCCGGTGTCAGCGCAGGGCTCATCGACGTCGTCACAGTCCTGGTCGATGCCGTCGCCGCAGATCTCCTCCGCGTCCGGGTAGACCGTGGGATCGTCGTCGTCACAGTCCGCCTCGGTGAAGCCGTCACCGTCGTTGTCCGTTCCGATAGCGAGCGCCGGGGCCGCCAGGGCCAGCAGCAGGGTAAGTCGAAGCATTGTTCCTCCATCGAGTGTGTGGGGTTCGGCGCAAGAACGGGCGGAGGGCGCTCAGTGTGGACTCGGCGTGGACACAGTGACGTATTTTCTTTCTCAGTCCACATCAGCAGCAGGTCGCCCGTTGTCGTCACGATGAATCACCCCGCGCGAGCCCCGACGCCGGATGACCGGGCCCTCTTTGAGGCGTTCCAGGCAGGGGATGACGGCGCCTTCGAGCTGCTCTACGGGCGCTATCGGGAGCGGGCGAGCGCCTACGCCTGGCGGCTGCTGCGCCGCAGGGAGGAGGCCGAAGAGGTCGTCACCGAGGCCTTCATCCGCGTGGTCGAGGGAGCGTGGCGACCCACGGGCTCGTTCAAGAGCTACCTCTTTACGGTCGTCCATCGCCTCTGCGTGGACCGCATCCGCCGCCAGCGGACCCGGGCGCGCTTCCTGCCCTTCCTGAGGCGCGCCGCCGGCGAGGCGATGGACCCCGAGGCCGCGCTGCTGTGCGATCCGCGGAGCCGCGCGCTGGAGGAGGCGCTGTCGGGGCTGCCCGAGGAGCACCGCGCCGCCGTCCTGCTGTTCTATGGGCAGGACATGTCCTCGAAGGAGGTCGCCGAGGTGCTGGGGTGCAGCGACCAGCAGGTCCGCTCGCAGCTCTCGTACGCGCGAAGGCGGCTCCGCAAGGAACTGAAGAACACCACGGAGGCGCCATGAGCGCTGAAGACGAGCTGCGTGATGACACCCTGTCGGCGCTCATCCAGGCGCTGCCCGGCGCGAGCGGTCCGCCGCCGGGGGTGATCCTGCGGGAGGCCCGCGCCAGGAGGCCGCGCCAGCGGTGGATCCGCGGCGGCGTCGCTGCGGCGGCGGCCGTCGCGCTGGTGGTGATCGCCCCGGGCGTCATGGAGGGGACGAGGGCGCGCGGCCTCGCCACGGCGGACGGCGCCGTGCGGCTCCAGGCCGCCGCCGAGGGTGCGGGCGGGCGGCGGGCGCTGGCGAGCGGGGCGACGATCGGCGCGGACGAGCAGGTCGTGTTCCGGCTGGTCACCAGCCAGCCCGGCAGGCTGCGGCTCATCGAGCGCGGCGGCGCGGAGAGCACGCTCTATCCGCCGCCCGGCGTCGGCTGGGAGGTCGCTGTCGGTGAGCACTTCCCCGGCGGCGACGCGCCGCTGGCGTATCGGCCGGACGGGCGCGCGCCCGGCACGCTCGCCTACGACGCGGAGTGGTGCCCGGCGGATGGTGGCGGGGCCTGCGTGCGGGATCACATGACCCTGAGCTGGGAGGCCCCCGAGTGATCGCGCTGATGTTGCTGGCCTGCGCCGCCCATGGACCCGCCGGGGACGGGATCCACGCTCGGGGGCTGCGGCCCGCGCTGAGCACGGCCGAGGCGCTCTCTCAGGCGCTGGCTCCCCAGCGGCACGCGCTCCTCATCGGGGTGGATGACTACACGGATCCGGCCTTCACCGACCTGAAGCACGCGGTCCATGACGCGGAGGCGCTGGCCGAGGTGCTGGGGCGCAGGGATGGGGGCTTCGACACGGTGACCGCGCTGACCGACCCGGCGGACACGACCCGCGACGCGGTCTTCCGGGCGCTCCAGGCCGCTCAGCGCTCGCTTCGCTCGGAGGACGTCCTGGTGGTCTACTTCTCGGGCCACGGCACCCGACTGCGCGACGGCGAGCGCTGGCGCCGCTTCCTCGTGACCTCCGACAGCCAGTCCACCCACCTGGACACCACCGCGATTGATCTGGCGACGCTCCAGGCCTTCTTCTCGGATCTGGCGCCGCAGCGAAAGGCGCTCATCGTCGACGCCTGCTTCAACGGCGACGGCAAGTCCGCTGTCCGACAGCCCGGGGAGCTGGCGCCGGAGGACGACGCCTTTGTTCCGCCCGCGCTCACGCTGGGGCCGGGGGAGGCCCACCTCTTCGCCACGAGCCCGGGGCGGCCCTCCCTCGAAGACGACGAGCTGGGCCACGGGGTCTACACCTGGTTCCTGCTGGAGGCGCTCTCCTGGGGCTTCGCCGAGGCGGATCGGGACGGGGACGAGGTGGTGACCGCCTGGGAGGCTCACGACTTCGCCCGTGGGCGGGTGCTGGCGCGCACGTCGGCGCTCCAGGTGCCCGAGGCGCAGCTCAGGGTCGTGGGGGAGGCGGACGTCGTGCTGGCGGGCGCGCCGGAGCGTCGGGGCGCCCGGGATCGCTCGCTGGTCTACCTGTACCCCCGGGGGGATCACGCTCTGGAGGGCGCGCGGCTGACCGTGGACGGGCGCGAGCGGGGGGCGCTGCCCGGGACGGTGCCCATCGAGCCGGGCCGGCGGCATGTGGCGCTCACCGGCGAGGACGGGGCGGTGCTGGCGGAGGGCTACGTGGTGCTCCAGGCCGGCCAGGTGTACCGGGCGGACGATCTGGCGCGGCTGGTGGACGGGGTGGAGGGCGGGGTCACCGCGAGCGCCGCGGCGGTGACGAGCCCGCCCCTGGCGGCGGCGATCGGCGCGGGCGCGGCCGGGGTGGAGCTGTCGGCCTACAAGCGCATGGCGGAGCATCCGGGGCGGGGGCAGTTCGTCGGGGCGCACCTGGGGGTGGCGCGGTCGCCCGGCCAGGAGGGCTCGGAGGAGGCCCGCGGGATGGGCTGGGTCGGGGCGCAGGTGGGCTACCAGAGCGACTGGCGGCGCCTGCGCTATCGGGCGGGGTGGTCGCTGTCCGGGATCTGGATCCCGCCGGATCGAGACCGCGACACCGCCGCGGACGTGGACCCGCTGCTGATCCCCGAGCAGGCGGGGTGGATCTTCGGGGCCACGGGGCCCGCGGTGGGGGCCGGCTGGGTGCTCTCGTCGCTGCTGGCGGTGGAGGCGAACGTGAGGGTGGAGGGCGCGCTGCTGGATGTCGAGCAGACCGGGGCGCCGGCGCTGGTGCCGTGGGTGACCGCCGGGGTGGGCGCGGAGGCGAACTTCTGACTGCGCTCCCGTATCAAGGCCCGACGGATACCCCGTTGGCCTTCGACGCGATAAACCGGGCAGCATGAAGATCGACGCGATCCTGGTGCTGGGCAAGGAGCTGAACCGCGACGCCGGCCGAGGCCGGCGAGAGCTGGCCGCGCGCGCGGCGGGGGCCAGCGTGGCGCTGCGACACGGCGCTCAGGTGGTCTACACCCTGGAGGCGCGCCTGCGCGGCCAGGAGCTGTCGGGCAGTCACATGGTGCGCGAGACGCTGTCGCGGCTCGGCATCGACGAGGAGCGGATCCACAGCCGCGAGGAGACACGCAGCACCCGGGAGGAGGCCCTGATGGCGGCCGCGCTGGTGGCCGAGCACGATCACCGGCGGCTGGGGGTGGTCACCGCCAGCTACCACGTCTCCCGGGCGCGCATGTACTTCGCCCAGGTGATGGACCCGCGCCGCTTTGAGGTGATCGCGCCGGAGAACTTCATCCAGCGCGCGAGCGCCGAGGAGAAGTCGCTGATCCTGGCGGCGACGCCCAGCGACGAGACCCTCGAAGCCGAGGCGCGGGTGGAGCAGATCCTGTCCCTGCTGGGCGGGGTCGCCGGGCGGGTGCCGCTGGGCGGCCGGGTCGAGATGGCCGCGGCGGCGTTCCTGCGTCGCATGGGCTGACCGCGCTCCCTGCTCACGCCCAGGCGGGCACCTCCAGCAGCGCCTGCATCCGCGCCAGGCTCTTCGGCGTGCGCAGGCGCTCGCTGACGTAGCCCCGGACGGCCTCGCGCGCCGACTGGCCGCTCCACGCCCGCAGGGCCAGCGCCCGCTCGTCCCGGGACAGCCCCTCCAGGTGCTCGACGACGAACACCCGCCGCGCCTCGACCTCGGGCAGCGCCGCCGTCGCCGCGCGCAGGGGGGCCACCAGCGCCGCCAGCCACGCCTCCCGCGCGACCAGCGCGCGCTCGAGGGCGTCCGCGTAGGTCGCCACCCGCGCGCGATCCACCTCGGACAGCGCCGGCAGCAGATCGTCCACCTCGCCGCGGATGAGCAGCTTCCAGAGCGGGCGCTCCTGGTCCAGGTGCTCCACGACCCGGTGGAGTCGCCGGAAGTGCCGGCTCTTCACCTTGACCCGCCGCCCGTCCGGGTAGCTGATGACGACCCCCTCCACGCCGCGCGCCTCGCCCACCGTGTCGACGAGCATCGACAGCGGCGTCGGCGCGGGCCCCAGGGCTCGGATGACGGGCACCCCGTACCGGACGCCCAGCGCCGTCAGCGCCGCGTGGTCGAGGTAGCCGCCGTCCGTGGTGTGGCGCGCCGCCAGCAGCACCAGCTGATCGTCCGGGTAGTCCAGCACCAGCCGGTGCGAGCGGCTGCACCACTCGAAGATCGGGGTGACGCCGTCGGTGTGCAGGTCCAGCGCCAGCGCCTCGTAGCGCCCCGGGTGCCGCGCGGCGTGGGCGGCGGCCCGATCGGAGATCTCGGACGGGCCGCGCCTGGTGGTCCAGAAGACCGCCCGAGCCACGCTGTCGGGGGCGTCGAGGCCGTCGAGGACCACAGGGGTCAGCATCGAGCCGTCGAGCTTCTCCAGGACGAGCCCGTCGGGCGGCAGGGCGTCCGCCCGGGACTCCGCCCGCTCGTCGGCGTTGAAGAACTTGTGCAGCTTGCGGGCGAGCAGCCGGCCGTCCGGAGCGAAGGTGATCCCCCGACACTCCCGTCGGATGGCCCACAGCCGGGCCGTCGCCGGGTCCGGGGCCTCGCGGGGGTCGGGGAAGGTGTCCTTGAGCACCCGCTCGTAGGTGATGGCCGTCAGCGGGCCCCGCCGGTAGATGGCGAACTCCGGGCGGCCCGCGATGGCGGGCATCACGTCGCTGATGTGATGGAGCATCGGGAAGCGGCCGCTCATGGCGGCGGGCGCGGGGGCGCTGCTGCTGCTGGCAGCGCTGAGAGCAGCGCTGACTTGCGCTTCGCTGAAGAGGCGCTCGAACACCGGGCGCAGCAGCGCGGCCACCTCCGCGATGAGCGGGGCGGCGTCTTCGGGCAGCTCGAGCTGCGGGTTCGCCTTTCGGAACCCCCGCCACCCCGCGCGGGCGCCGCGGCTCTGCCCGAAGACGCCGTCCAGCAGCCGCGTCGCGGCCACGAGCGGGGTGTCACGGCTGTCGAAGGCGAGCCGCAGCGCCCGGGACAGCGGCGCGTCGTCCAGGTCGGTGTGGCGGGCGATCAGCAGGATGTCGTGTAGATCCTTGGGGCGCCAGCGGCCGTCCCGATGCTCGAAGAGGCCGTGGACCTTCCAGGCCAGGGCGGACTCCGGGCGCGCCGAGAGCACCCGCGCCGGCCCCAGCGGGGTGGGGTAATCCAGCCAGGCTGGCGGCGGATCCATGGGGTCGCCGAAGCCGACGTCGATCTGCAGGAGGGCGCGGCTCACCCCGTGGGAGGCCTCGTCGAGCCGCGCCTCCACCAGGGCGCGGGCGCCGGGGGAGGTCGTGTCGGCCCAGATGGTCTCCGCGTGCAGGCCGGCGACGCTGAAGCGCACGCCGTCGTCGCCCTCCGCGGCCAGCGCCTCCCCGAGCAGCGCCCCGACGTCTTCGTGTCGGAGGGGCGGGAGGCCCAGGAAGTCGAGGTCGTCAGCGCGCCGCGTGGGGCCGGCCCAGAGCCGCGTCAGGAGCCCGCCGCGCAGCACGAGGCGCTCCCGCAGCGGGGAGGCCGCCACGCGCCGCAGGGCGGCCGCCATCACGGCGTGCTTCGTCACGGACGGGATCGGGATCGGGATCGGGATCGGGATCGGGATCGAGATCGGCATCACGCCCACCACGCGTCGTGAGCGCGGCGGGTGTCCAGCACGGTGGTCTCCTGCTTGACCTGGAGGATCTGGAAGCCCTCGCCCTCCAGCGCCGAGACGACGGCGTCCACCCGCTGAGCACAGGCCGCGAGGTCGCCCTCGTAGACGCGGAGGTTCACGAACTGAATGAGCCGACCGGCCCGGCGCTCGCGCGGGTTGCGCGAGGGCACGAAGCCCCAGACGCGGCCCAGCTCGGTGAGCCGCGTCCGCCGCGCGTCCGCCTCGGCCTCGGGCAGGCTGAGCTTGACGTGGATCTCCCGGTAGCGCTCGGGGGTGAAGCGCGGGAGGGTGGGCAGGCTCTCGTGCTCCAGCTTGAAGCGCAGCACCTCAAAGCCGGCGCCGGTCAGCGCCCGGCCCAGCGCCGCCATCTCCTCCACGATGTGAGCCACCGCGTCGCCGCCGTCGCGGCGGTGGTAGCAGGTGGTCATCACGTCCCGCTGGGTGCGCCCGGCGCCGTCGGCGAGGTCGATGACGGTGAGCTTCACCTTGCGGTCGCGGCAGAGCGCGCCCAGCCGGTCCAGCGCGTCGGCGCCATCGCTGACGCTCACGGTGATGTGGCTGTGGAAGCGCCCCCGGACACCCAGGCTGGCAGCCCGCGGGCCAGAGACGCGGAGGAGATGATCGATCGCTGGGGTGGGTGGGGGCAGCACGGTGGCCTCCTCGCTGGGTGTCCTGGCTGAGCGGCGTCGATCACCTCAAGCTCCGTGGAGGTAATGCGCGACGCCTCCACAGCTATAGTCGGGAGGGCGCGGCGGTTGCAAGGCCCACAGTCACGCTTCTTCCACGCGAAGCACCACGGCGAACACCGAGCCCTTGCCGGGCGTGCTCCGCACCTTCAGCTCTCCCCGGTGCGCCTTCACGATGCGCTGGCAGATGGCGAGCCCGAGCCCCGTGCCGCCGGGCTTGGTGGTGTAGAAGGGGATGAACAGATCCTTCAGGGCGTCGCGGGGGATGCCGTCGCCCTCGTCCTGCACCACGACTCGCACCGCGCGGAACGAGCCCGTGCGCGCGTCGTGCATGCCCCGGCGGGTCGCCACCCGCACCCGCCCGCCGCGCGGCATCGCCTGGATGGCGTTGCGGACGAGGTTGAACAGCACCTGCTGGATCTTGGCCGCGTCCATGGGCACCTGCGGCAGGTCGCCCGCGAGATCCTCGACCAGCTCGATGCCCTCCGGCAGGCCCTCGGCCCGGATGAGGGAGAGGACGTGGCTCACCGTCGCGTTCATCGGCGTCGGCTCGACCTCCAGCTCGAAGGGCCGGGCGTAGTCGAGGAAGCTGCTCACGACGGTGTTCAGCCGGTCGACCTCGTCCAGGATGATCTGCAGGAAGTCCGAGGACTCCTCGGGCAGCTCCTCGCCCTGGAGGTACTGGGCCGCGCCCTTGATGCCGGCGAGGGGGTTGCGGATCTCGTGGGCGAGCCCCGCGCTCATGGTGCCCAGCGCCGCGAGCCGGGCCTGATCCTTGGCCGCCTCGAAGTTGCGCAGGTTCTCCACGATGACCGAGGCGCTCTCGGCCAGCTCCTTCAGCCGCAGCAGCTCCTCGTGGCTCAGCCCGTCCGACCAGTCCTCGTCCTTGAGGGCGATCCAGCCGAGCACCAGCTCCCCGCTGGTCAGGGGCAGCACCACGTCCGCGCTCATGGCGTCCATGATGCGCAGGCGGGTGGCGGCGTCGCCCTCCTCGCCCTCGCGCTGGCGCTGGAAGTCCAGCACCTGCCGCACGTAGGCGCCGTCGCCCCGGGTGAAGCCATCGGCGAAGGGCTTGGGGGCCACCTCCGGCAGCGCCGGGAAGCGGCCCGTGACGCGCTGGGCGTGGCGCCGGACCCGGCCCCGGTGGGGGTCGTAGAGGTAGAGCGACAGGGCCGGGAAGCGCCCGGAGGCGTGCAGGCGGCTCAAGAGCAGGGTGCCCAGCTCATCCAGGCTCAGCACCTTGGGCAGCGCGACCTCCAGCTCGTCCATGGCCCCCAGGAGCTGCTTGCCCCGGCTGTTCACCAGCTGGGCGCTCACGTCCTCCACCCGCTTCAGCAGCGGCTCGTAGGCGAGCAGGAACAGCACGCTGGCCACGAAGGCCTGGAAGGTGATGTGTCGGGGGAAGGTGGCGTTCGGGTCCAGCCAGACCACGGCCACGAACTCCAGGCCCACCAGCGCGGCGGCCATCACCATCACGGCGATCAGGTGGCTCGCGAGCTCCTGGAGGTCCAGCAGCCGCTCCAGGCTGATGACGAGGTAGAGGCAGTAGAGGAAGAGGCCGGTGAAGAGCACGCCCACCGGAGGGATGAGCCCCTGCAGCTCCATGGCGCGGCCGGTGAAGTCCAGGGTCGCCAGGTCCGCCGAGTAGAGCCCGGCGGCGCGGGCGGCGCCCTCGACGATGGAGAGCCCGACGGCGAAGCCCATCAGCACCAGCAGGTAGCCGAGCCGGGTGCGCTCCAGCTGGTAGGGCGAGGACTGGCGGCGGCGCCACAGCTCCCGGAAGGCCAGGACGAGCGCTGTGTAGGTGCCGATACCCAGGAGCAGCTTTGGCGCGGTCACCCCCGGGTTCGCCTCCCAGAGGCCCACGTCCAGCGCCAGGAACACCGCGGCGGCGATCGGGGTGAGCACCCACAGCCGCGCCGCGAGCGCGTTGGCGGGGGCGCCGGTGGGGCGGGACAGGCGGTCTACGACCTGGAAGGTCGCGGCGGGCAGGAAGGAGGCGGCCACGGCCCAGACCCAGCGCATCTCCAGGATGCCGGGGAACAGCACCAGGGAGAAGGAGCCCTCCACGATCGCCACCAGCACGGCCAGGAGCGCGAACTCCCGCCGCAACGGGTCATCGGAATCCGCGGACAGGGCGCGCCAGGCCAGCACGAGCCCGACGATCGCCACGAAGAGATAGACCATCGCAACCATGGGATTAGAATGCCCTGATGTCTTCTGAGCTCTACCGACAGCTTCCCGGTGTTGATGTGCTGCTGGCCGATCCGCGGCTGTCCGAGGTGCCTCTGACCGCGCGCAAGCGCGCGGCGCGCGAGGTGCTGGTGGACCTGCGCGCGGGGATCCGGCGGGGCGAGGTGACGTCGATCGGGGGCGTGGGGGCTGTCGCGGCGGCGGTGCTGTCGCGGGCGACGGCCCAGCGGGCCCGGAAGCTGCGGCGGGTGATCAACGCCACCGGGGTGGTGCTGCACACGAACCTGGGCCGCGCGCCGCTGCCCGCCGAGGCCGCCGCGGCGGTGGCCGAGGTGGCGGGCGGGTACAGCAACACCGAGCTGGACCTCTCGACCGGCAAGCGCGGGGGTCGGCTGGCGGGCGTGCGCGAGCCGCTGGTCGCCATGCTCGGCTGCGAGGACGCCATCGCGGTGAACAACTGCGCGGCGGCGGTGATGCTGGTGCTCACGGCGCTGGGTCGCGGGCACGAGGTCATCGTCTCCCGGGGGGAGCTGGTGGAGATCGGCGGCTCGTTCCGCATGCCGGACGTGATGGCCGACTCGGGCGCGGTGCTGCGCGAGGTGGGCACCACCAACCGCACCCGGGCGGCGGACTACACGAACGCCATCACCGACGAGACGGTGATGATGATGCGGGTGCACCGCAGCAACTTCTCCATCGAGGGCTTCACCGAGCGCCCCACGACCGCCGAGCTGGCCGCGCTCCGCACCGAGCGGATCTCGCTGGTGGAGGATCTGGGCAGCGGCGACGTCGCGGGCGTGTTCCCCGGCGAGCCGTCGGTGCAGCAGGTGCTGGCCGACGGGGCGGACCTGGTCTGCTTCTCCGGGGACAAGCTGCTGGGCGGCCCCCAGGCCGGCGTCATCGCCGGCCGCCGCGATCTCGTCCAGGCCTGCCGCAGGCACCCGATGTACCGCGCGCTGAGGCTGGACAAGCTGGTGCTGGTCGCCCTGGAGGCGACGTTGAAGGTGCACCAGGACGGCGGACACATCCCGACGCTCGCCATGCTCCAGTCTCAGGGAGACGCCGACGGCCTCGCGAGCGCGCTGGCGGCGCGCGGCCTGCCCGTCGCGGTGGAGGAGGACGTCGGCTACTCCGGGGGCGGCGCGCTGCCGGGACGCTCGCTCGTGGCCCGGGTGGTGACGCTGCGCGGCCGGTCGCCGGAGCGGCTGGCGGGATACCTTCGTGACGACGCGCCGCCGGTGGTGGCGCGGGTCGCGCGCGACGCGCTGATCCTGGACCCCCGCACCCTGCTCCCTGGCGAGCAGGCGCTGCTGGTGGACGCGGTCGAGCGGGCGTGGCGCAACACCCCTGATAAGGGCTGATTCATGGGCTTCTACGAAATGCTGAGCGTCACGCCGATGGCGGATCGGGAAGAGATCCGGTCGGGCTATCACCGCCAGCTCGGGCTCCTCGTCCGCAAGCTGCGCAAGGCGCGTGACATCGGCGCGGACACGGCGGCGCTGGAGGCGCGTCGGGACGACCTGCAGGAGGCCTACGAGATCCTCTCGGACCCCGGGCGCAGGCGCGTCTACGATGGCTTCCTCGCGCTGGAGGGCGCCGAGGACCAGCCCACCGACCTCGACAGCTTCTGGGTGCGGGTGCGCGACAGCGTGGCCGATCCCGCCGCCGCCGCCGCCGTCGAGCTGGTGCGCGCGCTGACCTCGCTGCCGGTGGGGGACTCGCTGGACGCCGCCCCCCAGACCGCCCGCCCGGTGGAGATCCGCCCCGCCGCGGCGCCCGCGCCCGCGCCGGTGGTCGAGCCGCCGCCGCCCGCCATCGACCTCACCGCCGCCCCGCTGCCCGGGCCCGCCGCCAGCGCGCACATCCCGGACTTCAGCAGCGCCATGGACATGGGCGAGCCCTCTGTCCCCGCCAGCCCCGAGGATCCGGTGCTGGACGTGGCGAGGCTGGCCGAGACCTACGGCTACGACGGCCGCTACCTCCAGGCCGTGCGTCAGCTCCGGGGTATCACCCTCGACGAGGTGGCCGGCGAGACCAAGATCGCGCTGCGCTACCTGGAGGCGATCGAGATCAACGACTACGCCCGGCTGCCCGCCGCGGTCTTCGTGCGCGGCTACCTGCGGGAGATCGCCGACGTGCTGGAGGTCGACGATCCGGACGCGCTGGTTGCTGGCTACATGTCGCGGTACGCGCAGTACCGGGGGGATTGAGACAAATGGCGGATCATGAATTCGAGATCGAGGTCGGCGGGGTCCGCCTGGACCGGCTGGTCACCGACCGGCTGACGCACCTCTCACGGGCGCGGGTGATCGCCCTCATCCGGGGCGGGATGGTCTCGGTCAACGGCGCGGCGGCCAAGCCGTCGACCCGGCCGCTCGCTGGCGCGGTGATCACGGTGGACGAGCCCCCGCCGGTCGAGGCCAGGCTGGAGCCCCAGGACATCCCCCTGACCATCCTCCACCAGGACGAGGATCTGGCCGTGGTGGTCAAGCCGGCGGGCATGGTGTCCCACCCGGCGCCGGGGCACTACGACGGCACGCTGGTCAACGCGCTGCTGCATCACCTGGATGATCTCTCCGGTGTGGGCGGCGAGGCCCGCCCTGGCATCGTCCACCGCCTGGACAAGGGGACGAGCGGTGTGATGGTGGTCGCCAAGCGCGACGAGGCCCACCGGGCGCTCCAGGTCCAGTTCGCCGCGCACACCATCGAGCGCGCCTACTGGGCGCTGGTGCTGGAGGGGCCGCGGGTGCTGGAGGGCACCCTCGAGTCCGAGCTGGGGCGGAACCCCCACGAGCGCATGCGCTACGCCTCGGTCGAGCGCAACGGTCGCCGGGCGGTCACCCACTGGCGGGTGGCCGAGCGCCTGCACCGCTCCACGCTCATCGAGTGTCGCCTGGAGACGGGCCGCACCCACCAGATCCGCGTGCACATGAGCGAGCAGGGCTGGCCGGTCATGTGCGACCCCATGTACCGGGCTCGCCGCACCCCGCCGCCGGTCATCTCGGCGCTGCTCGGGGGGATCGATCACCAGCTGCTGCACGCGCGGCTGCTGGCCTTCGATCACCCCCGGACGGGGGAGCGGGTCTCCTTCGAGTACCCGCCGCCCGAGGACTTTCAGTCTGTCCTGGACGGGCTGCGGGCTATCGAAGCCTGAGCGCTGCCGGAGGATTCCCCGAGGGTCAGTTGCACTCGGGGTAGTCAGCGGGGTTCAGGTCGGGATCGAAGGCGGTCTTGCTGTCGGCGCTGACGTCGGCCTCGGCGTCGATGAAGACGCACTCGATCTCGCCGTCGGGGCAGGCCTCGCAGGGGATGCCGATGCCGGTGACGATCTCGCAGCCGGTGGCGCCAGCGAACTCCAGGACGCGCACGTCCAGGAGGCCGGTGATCCGCATGTCATCGACCTCCTCGCCGGTCTCGCTGAAGGTGCCGGAGAGGTTGACGTCGTACAGCGGCACGTTGCCGAAGTCGGTGTCGAGGGCCAGCTCGCCCGGGCCCGCGGCGAAGAGCGGGTTGTCCGAGAAGTCCGCCTCGGGGAAGCGCACGGGCGCGGCGCAGGGGTACTGCACCACGTCGCCGCCGGCGTTCGCGAAGCCGATGGCGCCGGCGATGTTCAGAGTCTCGAGCTCGGCGTTCACCGCCTCGACGAACATCATGATGTACGCGTCGCCAAGGCCCAGGGCGGGCAGCAGCGCGCCCAGGCCCGCGGGCTCGTTCCAGGTCGCGTCCGCGAGGTTCAGCACGTAGATCCGCTCGAGGATCGTGCTGGTGTCCAGGGGCTCGCTCAGGGTCTGGAACGAGGCCTGGACGAGGTCGTCGCAGACCGCGATCGTCGCCTGATAGTCGCCGCCGAAGTCGAAGTCGGCGTCGGGGGTGAAGGTGGCGGAGGCGCCAGCGACGTCCACGGTGCCGCCGACCTCGCCGGCGGGCCCGAGCACGCTGATGGTCACGTCGGCCGCGTCGGCATCAGCGGTGAAGTTCGCCTCGATGATCGAGTCGATCGGGACGGAGGTGGAGGCGTCGGCGGGGTTGACGGACTCGACCTCGGCGACGCAGCCAGGCGCGGTGCCGGTGTCGGTGTCGGTGTCGGTGTCGGCGTCGGCGTCGGCGTCGGCGTCGGCGTCGGCGTCGGCGTCGGCGTCGGCGTCGGTGTCGGCGTCCGTGTCCGTGTCCGTGTCCGCCTCGGTGATGCCGGTGTCGTCAACGGCGTCCTTGTCGCTGTTGCAGGCGGCGCCCGCGAGCAGGACGAGGGGTAGAGCAATCAGAAAGCGTCTCATCGGTGTTCTCCAGAAAATCGGGCGCGTCTTCGCCACGGGGAAAGTAGCCGCAGGTGCTCAACCCCCGCAACTCTCCACATCGTTCATCCCAGAGCACGACACCCCCCGCCGAGCGGCGGAGGGTGTGCGTTGAACACGACACTCAGGCTTACTTGCCGGTGTAGAACTCGGGGCACTCGGGGTTGCCCACCGAGTCGGGGCAGGACGCGTGGCAGTCCTCGGCGTCGATAATCTCAACGGCCACACCGGCCTCCTCGGCGACGAGGTCGAGGACCAGGAGGTCGAGGCAGAAGTCACCGCCGTCGGAGCAGGGGATGCACTCGACGCCGAAGCCGGCGACCAGCTCACAGACAGTGTCCTCACCGGCCTCCGGATCGTCGTCCAGGAGGCTGACCAGCGGGCGGGTGTCGATGCTGCCGGCGAGCTGCGCGCCGCCAACCCAGGTGCCATCGGGGGCGAAGTCACCGGAGACGAGCAGGTCGTCGATGGTGATGGAGTAGCCGGCGACGGCGAGGGTGGTCGTCTCTGGGCCGATCTGGAAGTACGGCGCCTCGGAGAAGTCCGCGGTGGGGAAGTCCAGCGTGGGGGCGCAGTAGTCCTGCATGCTCGGGTCGTCTTCGTTGGCGAGGGCGCCGATCATGTTCAGATCAGTACCCGCGTCGGTCACGGACAGGAAGATGGTGTACTCAAGGTACGCGCCCAGGATCTCGCCGACACCCTCGGGGATGACGATGCGGCCCGAGGACAGGTCCAGGGCGTAGGCCCGACCGACCAGGCTGGAGGGATCGACAGCGCCACCCAGCTCGGAGGTCTGGAAGGTGATGCTGGCGGGTACCTCGTTGCAGTAGTCCAACGTGGAGGTGTACGAGGTGCTGGCGGCCAGCGGAGCGGAGGGCGTGAAGACCACGGTCTCCATATCCTCGCTCAGGGTTGAGGTGCCGTCGACGCCGTCGATGCTGAGCACCGCGGTCGCGTCCTCATCGTCGAGCTGGAACTCAATGGCGTTGCGGTAGTAGGCGTCTGTTGCGTTGGCGGCGGGGATGGTCTCGTCGATTGTGACGTCACAATCGGTCGAGGCGTCATCGCCGACGCCAGTGTCCGAACCCTTGTCGGAGCAGGCGGCGAGGGTGAGAATGAGCACGGGGATAATAGACTTCACAGCAGACCTCCATCTTACGCTGATCACAGAAGGTGGGCACCATATCTGCCACCTCTCCAGCATGTCAACGCAAAGGTTTCGGCAGCCAGGACTATTCCGCGCCGGAAGCTTCCGTCCACTTGATGCGCAGCTCATAGAGCAGGCTGTCGATGAGTCGCTGCTCCTCGTCGTCGAGGTTGCCCTTTGTCTTCTCCTGGAGCAGGGCGATCAGATCGATCGTCTGCCGTGCCAGCGCGAGGTTCTGGGGCTGGGCCTCGGGGTGGGGGCTCAAGCCCAGGTGCTCCATGGCGGTGCCTCCGAGAGAGACGACGAAGGAGGAGAAGGTGACCGGCAGGGACTTGGCGGCGGACATGTGGGCTCTCTCAAGGGTGCGGTTCAGATGGGGAGGATAACCCCGCCGCGGATGGGACCACGGCGGACGAGGACGTAAACCGTCGCGCGATGGTTGGCCTTCGCACGGGCGAGGGCTTCGGCAAGCCCCTCCCGACTCTTCACGGCGACCCCGTCGACCGAGAGGAGGACATCTCCTACCTGTAGACCCTTCTCAGTGGCCGATCCACGGCTGCTCACCTTGCTGATGGTCAGTCCCTTGCGCGCGAGAGATACTTCCATGCCCACGACGGCGTCGAGCGTCGTCTCGCCGATGTCCGACGGGATCTCAGTCGTTCGGACGTCGGCGTCAACCAGCGCCTTCTCCCGGTAGAGCGACACCTGGAGGGTGTCCCCTGGGGAGCGCCCGCCGAGGTAGGTGTTGAGGTCGGCCCGCGAGCGAATGGCGCGATCGCCCACCCGGAAGAGCACGTCCCCGACCTCGAGCCCGACGTCACGCGCATGCACGCGGGTGACGACCACCGCCCCGGCCTCACCCTCGAGCGCGGTGCCGCGCAGCAGGTGCGGGTCGATGTCGTCGAGGTCCACGGCGAGCCAGGGCGATCGCAGCGAGCCGTAGGTGAGCAGGTCGCCCGCGACCTTCCAGGCGCGATCCACCGGGATGGCGAAGCCGATCCCCTCGCCCGCCGGGTAGATCGCGGTGTTGATCCCGATCAGCGCGCCGTTGATGTCGACGAGCGCGCCCCCCGAGTTGCCGGGGTTGATGGCGGCGTCGGTCTGCACGAAGGACTGTGAGACGCCCTCGCGGGTCTCGATCTCCCGCAGCGGCGAGGAGACGACGCCGGTGGAGACGGTGAGGCCGAGGCCGTAGGGGTTGCCGATGGCGAGGGTGGGCTCACCGAGGATCAGCGGCTGCTCGGTCGCGAGCTCGATGGCGCGCAGGCCCTCCGCGTCCTGCAGCTTGAGCACCGCCAGATCGAGGTCCGGCTCCACGGCGACCACGACGGCGACGTAGCTCTCGCCGCTCAGCGTGTGGGCCGTGACCCCCTCCGCGCCGTCGACTACGTGGGCGTTGGTCAGGACGAGCCCGCTGTCGTGGATGATGACGCCGCTGCCCTGGGAGCTGGCGTCGTAGGAGCCCAGCATGGCGAAGGGAGACTGGACCGTGCGCTTGCAGTCGATGGCGACGACTGAGGGGGCGGCCTTCTCGACAGCCTCGACCACGGGGGTGCGCCTGTGGTCCTCCGAGTCGTGTGCCCGGGCGACAGGCGTGAGGGGTGTGGAGGTCGCGAGAAGTAAGAGAAGAGAGTTCATGGATGCCTTTGACACCGCAGCCGGGTAGAACAACTACCGACAACGACCTGGAAAGTAGCCTGTGAGTTTTCATCGCGCGATGCCCGGCCTCCTCCTGGCTGGCCTCCTCTCCTCTCTGATGCTCTCCGCCCCCAGCGCGGACGCGGCGAAGAAGGAGCCGACGGTCCAGGAGCGCTACGACAAGGGCCAGAAGTACCTGAAGCGCGGCTACTACGTGAAGGCGCTGGAGGAGTTCAACCGCATCCGCAACTACCACCGCGACGATCCCATGGCCCTGAAGGCCGAGCTGGCGATCGCGGACGTGTACTTCAAGAAGGCGGAGTGGGATCAGGCGCGCATCGCCTACGAGGACTTCATGCGGATGCATCCGCGGCACGAAGACCTGGACTACGTGGTGTTCCGCCTCGGCATGACCTCCTTCAAGAAGTCACCGCGCATCGCGGCCCGGGATCAGACCTGGACCCGGCAGGCGGTGAACGCCTGGTCGGGCTTCGACAACCGCTACCCCTCCTCGGATCACAGCACGGAGGTCGCGGACAACCTGCAGAAGTGCCGCGACCGGCTGGCCCGCAAGGAGTACCAGATCGGCGAGTTCTACTCGAACCGCGCGGCCTGGCCGGCGGCGAAGGCCCGGATGGAGCAGGTGCTGCGCCAGTACCCGAACTCCGACTCGGTGCCTGACGCGCTCGCGCTGCTGGCCCTGAGCCAGTACAACCTCGGCGAGCAGGACGCGGCCCGCGAGGCGGTGACCCGCCTCCGCGAGGACCACCCGGACGCCCGCTCCCTGAAGATGCTGGCCCGCAAGGCCCCTGAGCTGTAGCCGAGCTGCAGGCGCAGGCGCTTCAGTAGTGTCCCGTCAGAGACAGCAGCGGCCGGACCTGCTGGCCCGGCCGCTGGGGCTCACCCGCTGAGCGGGATCAGACGACCATGCCGCCGTCGATGTCGATGCAGCGGCCGGTGAAGTAGTCGCACTCGATGGCGAACTTCACGGCGAGGTAGATCTCCTGGGGGGCGGCGGCGCGGCGCAGGGGCACGGCCTTGAGCATGCCCTGGAGCACCTCGGGGCGCATGCCCTGGAGGATGGGGGTGTCCACGAAGCCCGGGGCCACCGCGGCGGTGCGGATGCCGTAGCGGGCGAGCTCACTGGCCCACAGCTTGGTGTCGGCGACGAGGCCGGCCTTGGCCGCGGAGTAGTTGGACTGGCCCACGTTGCCGTGGCGGGCGACGGAGGAGATGTTCACGATCACCGAGGACTTGGTGTCGGTCTCGATCACCTTGGCGGCGAACTCGCGGGTGCAGAGGAAGGGCCCGGTCAGGTCCACGTCGATGACGGCCTGCCACTTGGAGAGGCTCATCTTCTTGACCACGCCGGTCTCGCGGTCCTTCTTGACCAGCAGGCCGTCGCGGAAGATGCCGGCGTTGTTCACCAGCACGTTCAGGCCGCCCAGCGCCTCGGAGGCGTCCGTGATGACCTTGATGACGCTGGCCTCATCGGCCACGTTGGCCTCGAAGCCGATCACGCGACCGGCGAGCTCCTCGCCGGCGGCGACCACCTCGGCGATGCCGTCCGCGCTCAGATCGCAGAAGGCCACGTCAGCGCCGGCGCGAGCCAGCGCCAGGGTGAAGTGTCGGCCCATGCCGGAGGCGCCGCCGGTGACCAGCGCCTTGACGTTCTTCAGGTCCATGATTTCTCTCCGAGGTGGTTTGAAAGGGATGACCCTTTAACCAACGGGACCGGAGAATTCAGGCGCGACCGACGAAGGACACGGGGATCCTTGAGAGGCCGAAGGTGATCTCGCTGCGATAGCCCTTGGCGTCGCCGCCGAGCTGGTAGGGCATGGCCTCGGAGAACACCGCGCGGACGCGGTCCACGTAGAAGTCGTGGCAGCTCGGGTGGTCGATGGTGCCCGCCGCCGCCGCGGGGAAGTTCACCGCGGTCTGCCAGGCGTTCATGTTGATGACCCGCAGGTGGAGCCGGCCGTTTCGGCGCTCCGCGTGGGGGAAGAAGCGCACGCCGTAGCCGAGGATGGGGGTGGTGGCGACGCCGAGCATGGAGGCGGGGCCGCTGTAGAGGACCGCTCCGCTCGGGATGTGCTCGCCGATCTCGTCGCCGTTGGCGGCGGCGCGCCAGGCGGTGCCCCCGATGTTGTAGAGGGTGACCCGCGGGTTGCCGCGGCGGAGGTAGCGGGGGAGGGTGCGGGTCAGCCCGGCGAGGGTGTAGCCGGTGAGGCCGGAGAAGAGCTTCGCGACGGCGGTGCCGGCGTACTTGCGGCGCAGCGCGACGTAGTCGTTCAGGATGGCCGCGTCGGTGCCGAGGCCGGCGAAGGGGAAGAGGTCGCCGTCGGCTCGGACCATGCGGATGGGGACGTCGCGGTGGATGACGCCGTCGGCGTAGGCGCGTAGATCGCGGACGGGGTCGGTGGCGCCGATGTGGCGGGCGAGCGCGTTGCCGGTGCCCATGCGGAGGACGCCGACCTGGGGGGAGGCGTCGGGGCTCAGGCGGTCGAGGGTGTTGATGGCGTCGATGATGGTGCCGTCGCCGCCGCCGGCGAAGATGGAGGTGTACTCGCGCTCGAGGCAGGTGGTGAGGGCGTGTTCGGCGTGGTCTTCGCTCTCGGTGAGGAAGAGATGATCGTCGCCGACGATGTCGCGGATGTTGCGGGCGAGGCGGTTGGAGTAGCGGCCGGCGTTGGTGTTGAGGATGACGCCGAAGGGGCCGCGGGGGACGCGGAGGGTGGAGAGGGCGGTGGGGCGGGTTCGGGTCAGGGCGGTTGAGCGCATGAGCGGCCTCTCGGGAAGAGAAGAGGCTTATGGTGCACAAGGTATGCCAGATTCTCAGGGCTGTGATTCCAGGAGGTTGGCGGAGGCGGTGTGCAAGGAATTGCGCGGTCAGTGACGACGGGGGTTCGCGGTGTGGAGGAGCTCCGCTGAGCTCACATCACCCACCCACCCACCCACCCACCCACCCAACCGCGCCGCACGGCGCGCGCCAACATCGAATGCGTACCTCTGAGGAACGCGACATCCCAGCGCCGCACACTAGAGGGTGTTGCGACGTCAGATGCCTCGCCGCAAGGCGACATCAGGAGGCAAGACCTTGCGAACACGTGGACGGTTTTCGACGGAGCCCAGGTGTTGCTCTTCTGCCATC
>Ga0316204_10005423_pt1 | contig 21049 bp, 19 predicted proteins | sample 6monrhotite_MG_2_FD_205661 | JGI IMG/M metagenome (GOLD analysis project Ga0316204, IMG submission 205661) | Microbial mat bacterial communities from mineral coupon in-situ incubated in ocean water Damariscotta River, Maine, United States -... | ecosystem: Environmental > Aquatic > Marine >... | reverse complement strand
AGCGGCCGCAAGAGCGATTGATGTTGTAACTTTTTTCATTGGGTAAACCCTTTACTATATTCCTCAAAAAACCACGCTAATGACGGAACCATTCCCTCCATTCATTTGCGACCCGCGTCCTTACCGACCTGATAATCGAATAGCAATGCCGAAGATTCTTACTCTATGATCAAACAGGACTTTTTTTTCATGTGATCAAAGAATTTACATTCTAATTCTCAATAACTAGCGCATTGACCTCATATAAAGAATTCTTTATATGAACATTCATATGGATGATATTCTAAACATATTTAGGGCTTTGGCAGACCCCACGCGGTTAAGAATTATGCTGCTTCTCCTAAAGATGGAATTGGCAGTTGGAGAGCTGGCTCAAATACTGGACCAGAGCCAGCCGCGGATTTCTCGCCACATAAAGATATTAGATGAAGCCGGGCTCGCGGAACGGAGAAAAGAAGGTAGCTGGGTTTTTCTGCGCCCTGGCCAAGCTGCTGAGCTTCAACCTCTGCGCAGAATTTTTGGCTCGGAGAAAGTTGTCAAATCCGAGCAGGCTAGGACCGATGAAGCGCAATTGTCACTGGTAAGACAAGCACGAGCAGAAATGGCGGAAAGCTATTTTGCCGCTCATGCCGAGGAATGGGACGCTATCCGGTCGTTGCACGTTTCAGAGAGTGAAGTGGAGCAAGCAATGCACGCTTTGCTTCAAGATATAGAGCTGGGCCATTTGCTTGATATTGGCACCGGCACGGGGCGAATGATTGAACTATTCGGAGCCAATGCCGAACGTGTCACTGCACTGGATAACAGCCCAGAAATGCTGCGCCTGACCAGAGCAAAACTGGAAAAAGAAAATGCTGATGACGGAGCAATGCGTCAGATTGGAAAGAAAACCGAACTAAAAATCGGAGATTTCAATCAACTACCACTAGCCGATGGCTCGACAAACAGCGCAATTTTGCATCAGGTACTCCATTATGCCCAAAATCCGGAAACCGTAATTTCAGAAGTATCACGAGTATTGTCAGATGACGGAATTCTCGTGATCGTGGATTTTGCTTCTCATCACCACGAAGAGCTACGCCGTGACCACGCCCATGCCCGCCTTGGCTTTTCCGATGAAAGCATGGGGCGTTGGTTTGATCTAAATAATATTGATCTAGTAAATACGCGCAATTTAGACGGTGGTGAGCTCAGTGTAAAATTGTGGATGGGTCAGAAATCCGGTTTAACCCGACTACATCCTGATCATTCGGAAAATTCTCGTCACAACAATGAACAAAAAAGAAATATTGCATGACCAATAACAAACCACTGGGTCTGTCCGAACTGGAAGAAGCAAAGCGCGCATTGGATGTGCCTCTGTTTGCCGGCTTAAACGGAGATGCTGACGTCTCTTTTGAATTTTTCCCACCCAAATCCGAGAAGATGGAGAAAACTCTTTGGGACAGCGTCGTTACGCTCGAACCCCTAAGCCCGCGTTTTGTGTCCGTCACTTATGGCGCTGGCGGATCAACGCGCGAACGCACCCATGCGACGGTTGCCAGAATTGCCAAGGAAACCGGTATTCCTGCAGCAGCGCATCTGACTTGTGTCGACGCCAGCAAAGAGGAGATACAAGAGGTTGCTTCTGCCTATTGGGAGGTCGGTGTACGCCATATTGTCGCTCTGCGCGGTGATCCACCCGCCGAAGGACAAGCGTTCGTCCCCCATCCCGAAGGCTATGCCAGTGCGGCGGAATTGGTGGCAGGCCTAAAAGATATCGCTCCCTTTGAGATTTCTGTGGCCGCTTATCCAGAGACCCATCCGGAGGCCAATTGCCCACAATCCGATCTGGACAATCTGAAGCGTAAGCTGGATGCAGGAGCCAATCGGGCCATCACGCAATTCTTTTTTACCGCCGAGGCATTTTTCCGCTTCCGTGATGCTGCGACAGCGGCTGGCATCGATGCAGAACTGGTGCCCGGGATACTGCCTGTTTCCAATGTAGCGCAAACGCGAAAATTTGCCGGTATGTGCGGCGCAGATATTCCGATCTGGATGAACGATCTGTTTGAGGGGCTGGATGATCATCCTGCTGCAAGACAACTAATCGCGGCGACCGTAGCGGCGGAACTCTGCCGAAAACTTTATGCTGGCGGCGTTCGCCAGTTTCATTTTTACACACTCAATCGGGCTGAACTCAGCTATGCGATTTGCCATCTTCTGGGCAAACGGCCGGTTGGTGCATCACAGGGCGAAGCAGTATGAGCAATCCGGGCGAACAACTAAGGAAACTGGCGGCCGAACGAATTTTGGTGTTTGACGGCGGCTACGGTACAGCTATTCAAAATCACGGCCTCGGCGAGCGCGATTATCGCGGCAACCTGGAATTGAATGACGATCAAAAAGGCAATAATGATCTACTCAGTCTAACCCGCCCTGACATTATTGAAGGTATCCACACAGATTATCTGGAAGCGGGCGCAGACATCATTGAGACCAATACCTTCAGTGCGACCGAGATCAGCATGTCTGACTATGGTTGCGAGCATCTGGTAAAAGACTTGAACGTCGAATCTGCTAAAATTGCCCGTGCTGCATGCAAGAAGGCAGAGGCAAAGGATGGCAAAAAACGGTTTGTTGCAGGAGCTATTGGCCCAACAAACAAAACTCTATCCCTGTCTCCCGATGTTAACGATCCCGGTTTTCGCGAGATTGATTTTGACTATCTAAAGAGTGTTTACCGCGAACAATGTGACGCTCTGATTGCTGGCGGCGTAGACTTTCTATTGATCGAAACAATTTTCGATACGCTCAATGCTAAATGTGCCGGGATGGCCGCCCAAGAAGCTGCGGAGGCGTGTGACCGGGATGTACCGCTAATGATCTCGATGACGCTTACTGACCTTTCCGGCCGTAATTTGTCTGGCCATACTGTCGAAGCATTTTGGCATGCGGTACGTCATTTAAAACCGATCACTATCGGTCTAAACTGTTCTTTTGGTGCCGATCAGCTGCGCCCACACCTTGCCATGCTTGCCAAGCAAGCGGATACATTGATCATGGCCTATCCCAATGCCGGTCTACCGAATGACTTGGGGGAATATGATGAAATGCCGGAGGAAACGGCCGAACTTATTGGCGAGTGGTTGGATGATAGTCTGGTAAATATTGTTGGCGGCTGCTGTGGTACTACTCCGAAGCATATTGCAGCGATAGCTGCAGCTGTGGAAGGCCGAAAACCCCGCAAATCTGCTAAACCGCCGGTACAAACCCGATTGTCTGGACTGGAACCTTTCACCATGGCAGCATGATACTCTCTCCCCGCCCCTTCGGAGGTGGGGCCTTTGTCCCAAACACCTTCGACAACAACCCCACACCAACCTCTCCCCTGAAGGGACGGGGCTAGAAAGAAAAAAATGACCTCTGCCTCTTCAACAAATTTCGTGAACATTGGTGAGCGCACCAATGTAACCGGGTCTGCGCGATTTAAAAAACTGATTCTAAACGATGACTATGAAGCAGCGGTTGAAGTCGCTCGCCAACAGGTAGAAAATGGTGCGCAAGTCATTGACGTCAATATGGACGAAGGCTTGCTCGATGCTGTACATGCGATGACCACTTTTTTGAAGCTGATCGCCGCAGAACCGGATATTGCCCGTGTACCGGTAATGATCGACAGTTCAAAATGGTCGGTGATCGAAGAAGGTTTGAAATGCGTCTCCGGTAAACCCATTGTCAATTCTATCTCTATGAAAGAAGGCGAGGAAGAATTTCTCAAGCATGCCCGCAAATGCATGGCCTATGGCGCGGCTGTCGTGGTAATGGCTTTTGATGAGACGGGGCAGGCAGATACCAAAGAACGCAAAGTAGAAATTTGCAAACGGGCCTATAAGTTGCTCGTGGGAATAGGGTTTCCGCCTGAAGACATTATCTTTGATCCCAATGTATTTGCTGTCGCGACAGGGATTGATGAGCATCGACGCTATGGACTGGATTTCATTGAAGCGGTTCGCGAAATCAAAGCCGCCTGCCCACATGTGCATTTTTCTGGCGGACTATCGAACCTGTCGTTCAGTTTTCGCGGCAACGAACCCGTTCGGCGCGCAATGCACAGTGTTTTTTTGTATCACGCTATTCCAGCGGGACTGGATATGGCCATCGTCAATGCCGGACAACTGGACATTTATGACGATATCGACCCCGTTCTGCGTGATGCCTGCGAGGATGTCATTTTCGACCGGCAAGATGATGCGACCGACAATTTGATTGCGCTTGCAGAGAAATTTCGCGGCACCGATGCGGTAGCGGAGAAAGCCGCTGCGGAATGGCGTGGATATGAAGTGAACAAACGTCTTGAGCACGCACTGGTCAAAGGCATTGATGCCCATATTGTTGAAGATACCGAGGAAATGCGCGTAGCCGTCAAAGAAGCGGGCGGGCGTCCGATCGAAGTGATCGAAGGACCATTGATGGACGGCATGAATGTAGTTGGAGACCTGTTCGGTTCCGGAAAAATGTTTCTGCCCCAGGTGGTAAAATCGGCCCGTGTGATGAAGAAAGCGGTGGCGCATCTTTTCCCCTATATTGAAGCGGAAAAAGACGAAAATGCCAAAGGTAAGGGCAGGATCATCATGGCGACGGTCAAGGGCGATGTGCATGATATCGGCAAGAATATCGTTGGCGTTGTCCTGCAGTGCAATGGGTTTGAAGTTGTTGACCTAGGCGTAATGGTTCCTTGGACTGACATATTGCAGGCAGCGAATGAGAATGATGCCGACATGATTGGCTTGTCGGGATTGATAACCCCTTCGCTGGATGAAATGGTGACCGTTGCTGAAGAGATGGAGCGTGCCAAAATGGCAATGCCGCTTCTGATCGGCGGGGCAACGACGAGTGAAACCCATACTGCCCTGCGGATCGAAACGGCCTATTCAGGGCCGACGGTTCATGTGTTGGATGCCAGCCGTGCAGTAGGTGTCGCATCGACCCTCGTCAGCGATACTTTGGCCGACAAATTTGTCTCCGAGACCCGTGAAAAATATGACCAGGTCCGCATTGCGCGCGCTGGCAAAACAGCCAAGAAATTGGCTTCAATAACCGAAGCACGAGCCAATAGCGCTGATGTTGATATGGCCCTCAAAGCACCCGCACCTGCCAAACCCGGTTTGCACATATATGAAGACTGGGACTTGGCCGAACTGAGAGACTATATTGATTGGACACCTTTTTTCCGGGCATGGGAGCTGGCGGGTACTTATCCATCGATCCTAGAAGACAAAATTGTTGGCGAGAGTGCAAGCGACCTGTTTCGTGATGCGCAGGTCATGCTCGACAAGATCATTGATGAGAAATGGCTGACCGCAAAAGGCGTAGTCGGTTTGTGGCGCGCAAGGCGGGAAGGTGACGACATCATGGCCTCGCCCCAAAATGACGAGATTGCCCTGCCCATGCTGCGCCAACAAGTAATCAAGCGCGCGGGCAAGCCGAATAACTGCCTGGCAGATTTCATCGATACTTCTGACGATTGGATGGGTGGCTTTGCCGTTACCGCCGGCCACGGTATTGATGAACATGTCCAGAGATTTGAAGCAGACAAGGATGACTATAACAGCATTTTGCTCAAAGCTCTGGCAGACCGTTTTGCCGAAGCTTTTGCCGAACGCATGCATGAGCATGTCCGCAAGGACCTATGGGGGTATGCTCCCGATGAAAATCTCGGCAACAAAGCACTGATCCAGGAAAAATATCAGGGTATCCGCCCTGCTCCGGGCTATCCAGCCTGTCCCGATCATAGCTTGAAGCCAATATTATTTGAGATGTTGGATGCAACAAAAAATACAGGCATTGAGTTGACCAGCAGCTTTGCGATGACACCGACAGCGGCTGTTTCCGGTTTCTATTTCGCGCATCCGCAAGCCGACTATTTCGGGGTTGCGCGGATCGGAGAAGATCAGGTGACCGAATATACCGAGCGTCGCAATGTTCCGTTGGATAAGGCCCGCCAGTGGCTGCGCCCAAATTTGAACGAATAAATCTTCAAATTAACCCGTTAACCTCTGCTGCTCACCATGGATTCATCTGGGACAGCTATAGATTGCAAATTGTCATGGATTCGCACTGAATCTATGGAAGCAATGAACAATAGCCTTTTCAGGAGTGATTTGAGTGAAAATCCCGGCCAAATTTCTTGTCGCAGCTTCCTTAGCCGCATCACTGACAATTCCAGCAACCGCGCAACAAAACGGCGCACCCTTCACTATTGCCGAAAGCGGTGAGGGGTTTTATCGCCTGTCTCAGGCAGTAGAAAAAATTGGCGATAACAGCGCCACGATCATTATCGCACCCGGTGCCTACGGTGACTGCGCAGTACAGACCAAGGGCAACATTACCTATAAATCAGCTGTCCCCGGACGAGCGATATTTGACGGCGGTGTTTGTGAGGGAAAGGCAACTTTGGTGCTACGCGGCTTTGGTGCAACCATTGATGGTATCATCTTTCAAAACCAGCGTGTTCCCGACGGCAACGGCGCGGGCATCCGTTTGGAAAAAGGCAATCTAAGCATCAATAACGCGATGTTTCGAAATGCAGAACAGGGTTTGTTGACCGCCAATGATCCTAGTGGTCGCATCACAATTGACCGATCCACTTTTCAACGCCTGGGCCGATGTGATCGCGGACTATCCTGTGCACACAGTATTTACATTGGTGAATATGGTTCTTTACGGGTCACAAACTCGCGTTTTGAAAAGGGTAACGGCGGCCACTATGTGAAAAGTCGGGCACCACGCTTCGTCGCCACCGGCAATAGCTTTGACGATACACAGGGCCGGGCAACCAACTATATGATCGACCTACCGGCCGGTGCAACCGGCGTAATTAGCGGCAATGTGTTCGTGCAGGGCAAGGACAAGGAAAATTACAGCGCCTTCATTGCAGTCGCAGCTGAAGGACGGAAATACACATCTGCCGGTCTCAATATTCACTCCAACAAGGCATCATTGGGACGCGGTGTTGACCGCAACACCTATTTTGTTGCGGATTGGAGCAATGAAACACTGCGGATTGCGAATAACAGTCTGGGACGTGGACTGACCCGCTACGAGCGCCGGTAACAGCTAGTTGCAGGTTGATCCTGGACCAGCATCCAGATCCAGGCAGCGGCCGTCAATGTCGTCGTCCGACATATCAACACCGATCAGCGAACCGAGCGTCGGTGCGATATCCACAGTCTTGACCGAGAGCGGTTGTTCAAATCCGGTCATCCCGGCACGCCAGAACAGAATTGGGACCCGGCGGTCATAATCCCATGGGCTGCCATGGGTCGCCACATAGCCGCGCGCCGTGCTGGGGATTGGTGTGATACCTTTCTTGAGCAGGACAATAAAGTCACCAGACCGATCGGGATGAAAAGATGCACGGACGCGATCGGCCAAAGACCATTCTTCAGGCGATCCAGAAGGCATTGGCAATTTGGCAATCTCTTTCCCGTCCAGAACTGCCTCTACCTGCGAATGACCAGAAATAGCTGCCATCGCGGCCTGCTTCACTTTTTCGCTAGTCTCCGCATCCAGATCGCGACTGATATAGTAATCCCCAAATGGGCTATCGGCATAGAGCAGCGGTTTGTCAGTTTCGAGGCCGAGTTCCTGTTTCACCGCTTCACCGATAACCTTTGCACTCAGCTTGAAATCCAGACGTTCTGCATCGGGCATCGCTTGCAGCGCTGCTCGTTCCGGAAGATCCAGGCCGCCATGATCCGCTGTCAGCATCGCGACATAGTCAATATTCCTGTCATCCAGAAATTCGAAAAATTCACCTAGATTCCGGTCTAACTCAGCCATCTGGATACACATTTCAACGCCGGCGGTACCAAAGGCATGCCCAACATAGTCTGTGGCCGACAATCCGAGCGACAGCACATCAGTCGCCTGACCCTGTCCCAGTTTCAATTCTCCGGCTACAGCCTTGGCGGCGGAGACAATTGCTGTGTCATGGTCTGGTGACAGACGAAAAATGCGCCCGGCCCCTTGCGGTCTGGCAAAAGTATATTCGCCAACGGATTTTCCTTCTCCATGTTCAATCTTTGCCATCCGCGCTTTACAATGTTCCGGCACGGCAAAAGGAGCACGCGCCTGATTGACAGTGGGTGTCAGTTTTGCGTTCAGGGCAGTAATGGATGGAAGCGTGTCTTTGCCAGCAGCTGTGACGAACTTATCCCCGGAGAACCAGTATATCGCATCGACCGTATTTCCGCCCATCATCAGTCCCGCCCGGTCTTTCCCCGACACGGCAACATTGCGTGATTTTGGCGAGTTCTTTTTCAACCGTTCCCCGAGCGTCGGAACCAATAAATGCCAGGCAGAAGGCACGTAAGTTGCCTGTGTTGCTTTTGTAATATCTCCAAAGCTTGTGCCTTCAACACGTTCGTCTTCGGCACAATATACGGTCTTGTCCTCCCGATCGATGCCCAGATCAATCCAGTTATTGGCAATAATTCCGGCCCGTCCGGGATGTGCACCAGTCATGATCGTACTATGGCCGGGACAAGTTTCTGTGGCGGCATGTGACTGATAACCTGCGGGAAAAACTGCACCGTCGGAAAGACGTTTTAATCCGCCGGTAAATGTACTTCGATATTCAGCAAACAAATCGCTTGAGAACTGGTCAACGGCAATGGCAACCACCAGTTTTGGCGCTTTAACTTTTTCCTTACTGTGATGTTCCGCATTGGCTACGCTTGCAATTGCTATAAGACTGACAAATGCTGTAACAAATTTGAATGAGCGCACGAATTATCCCCTAGAAACAAAGCCGGTCTGGCAACTGCAGAGCTGATAGCCTAAATAGGCTCAGAGTTAAAAGTGAGATTTATGAAATTTGATTCCTCGATAGCGAACCTATTGCTCGCCTTTCTGTGCTTTGCGTTGGCACAACCCGCCCATGCGCAAAACAAGCTAGGCGCAACCGAGTTGAATGTACCGGCTAGGCTGGTTGCAGAATCCCAGCAGGTACAAGCAGGCCAAAGCGTGACCCTTGCTTTTGTGATGGAGCCGAAGCCGACATGGCATGGTTATTGGGAAAACCCCGGGGACGCCGGCATAGGCATGAGCTTTGACTGGGATTTACCTGCGGGCGTAACCGCCGGAAAGCCGCAATTTCCGGTGCCGGATACGCTGCTTATCTCCGGCATAATGAATTATATTTATAAGGGCGATTATGCCGTTCTTGTAAATATAGTGGTGTCGGAAAACACTCCCTTGGGCAATCTCCCGATTTCCGTGAAATCGGAATGGTTGGCGTGTACGGAAGAAATATGTGTTCCCGAGCAGGATGAACTTTCGATTACCTTGCAGGTGGTTGGGCAGGATGCCGCGGTATCGCTGAACAATGCGTTTAACGAATATCGCGCAGCACTACCGCGACCACTTGGCAGTCAGGCCACTTTCTCCGCCAGCAATGATGTTTTCCGTCTGTCCATTCCCTTACCCGCATCAGTCGATGTCGAAAGCCCGTATTTTTATATCAAGGAAGACGGAATTGTTGACTATGCGGCTGAACAGAAAGTCAATCGTGATGGAGACCGCCTAATCATCGAAACGACGGCACGCGGTGATAGCTTGGAAAAAATTTCAGGCGTCCTAAAAATCGGCCATAAATCAGGCTTCTCGCTGGATGCTGCAAAAGGTGATGTTGTCATGGCCGGCACACCGGTAGGCGGAGGTGGCGATGGAAATTTTACTGGTGGTGACGACCCGAATAATACGTCTTTGCTGTTCCTTGCACTAGGCGGAGCCATTGTTGGTGGCTTACTGCTCAATTTAATGCCTTGTGTGTTCCCGATCCTCAGCCTGAAAGCTATCAGCCTGGCAAAAGCGGGCGGCGATGAAACTGTCGTGCGTCGCGATGCCTTAGCCTACACGGCCGGCGTTGTGATTGTTGCTACCGCCCTTGGAGCAATCCTGTTGGGATTGAGAGCAAGCGGCGCGGCGGTCGGCTGGGCTTTCCAGCTGCAGGACCCAAGGATCATATTTGTGTTGCTGGCTCTGGTAACAGCCATTGCTTTCAATCTGGCCGGTATGTTTGAACTACCCAATATCAGCATGGGTAGCAAATTAACCGAAAAAGAGGGACCTGCAGGTTCATTCTGGACCGGTGCGCTGGCGGCCTTTGTAGCCACGCCTTGCACAGGACCATTTATGGCGGCTGCATTGGGAGCCACAATCATACTGCCTCCCATTGCCGCGCTCTTGATCTTTGCCGGCTTGGGCATTGGGCTTGCCCTGCCTTTCCTTCTCATTGCATTTGTCCCTGCAATCCGAAAGCGGCTTCCCAAACCTGGTGCTTGGCTCGACAGTTTCCGCAAGATCATGGCGATTCCAATGTTCTTGACTGCCATAGGTCTGATCTGGCTACTTGGCCGTCAGATTGGTACAGACGCCCTAAGCCTAACTTTGATGTTTATGCTCGGTATCGCATTGTTACTCTGGTGGTACGGAGCGGGTCAGTTAAAGGGCGCAGCCAGAGGATTGGCGACAACCGGTGCTATTTTGATTGCAATTGTCGGCGGAATTTTCGCGTTGCCGAATGACGAGCAAATGACCGTTCAACAACAGGCCGTAGCCGCAACAGAAACACTACCAAGCGAACCGTTTAGCGAAACGCGGCTCGCCGAATTACGTGCAGCCAATCAACCCGTATTCGCTTATTTTACCGCAGATTGGTGTATCACTTGTAAGGCCAACGAAGCCGCAGCGGTGCAGCGTCAGGAAACCGCCGACGCTTTTGAAGCAGGCAATATAGCGGTGTTGATGGGCGACTGGACCAGACCCGATCCAGTGATCAGCAAATTTCTGGAAAAACATGGCCGTGCAGGGGTGCCGCTATATCTATACTATGCACCCGGTCAGGAACCGGTCATCTTACCCCAGATATTGACCGTTGGAACTTTAACTGACCTTGTAAACTCACGCGCTGAAACCACCGACACGCTTTAAACTGGAGACGAACATGCGAAACCTGACTCTGATTCCCACTCTAGCTGTCACCGCAGTCGCTCTCGCATCACCATTAGCCGCCGCACAGAAAAACGGCACGATTGCACAAGATTTCAAATTGACCGATGCCACTGGCAAGACGGTGCAACTGTCCAAATTTCGTGGCAAGAATATTGTGCTGGAATGGCATAATCCTGGCTGCCCGTTCGTTCGGAAACACTATGATAGCGGCAACATGCAAGCCACGCAGGCGGCGGCTCGCAAAAAAGGTACCATCTGGTTAACCATCAATAGCGGCGCTAAGGGCAAACAGGGTCATATGACCGGACCAGAAGCCACTGCGCTACTAAAGGAACAGAGTTCAAAGCCAACTCACTATCTACTCGATATGAAAGGAGTGGTCGGCAAAGCCTATTCTGCGAAAACCACACCGCACATGTACATCATCAATAAGTCGGGGAAACTTGTGTATCAGGGTGGAATTGATGACAAACCAACGGCCAACAAAGCCCATATTGCAGGGGCTCGTAACCATGTGATTGCTGCATTGAACGAGTTAAATTCCGGAAAGAAGGTCAGTGTGGCCTCATCGCGGCCCTATGGCTGTTCAGTGAAATACGCGAGATAATCCGAGAAGATCATGCCAATCTTGGATGGAGAAAATAAGCGGGGCTGACACACGATACTCAACTAGTGTGTCAGCCCTACTCCCCCAATGCTCCGGCAACTTCTAAACCCCCTAGAAGCCTCCGCAATACGGATTGCCGGACGGAGCCCCAATAACTCAACAACTTTGGTCCCCTTGGGAGGGTCGAAAAACCGGTCCAGTAGACAACTGGAGCCTGTCTCCCGCCCTTGTTCCGACGACGTGCGACCCTGAACCAGGGTGCCGCCGGGCAAACTGCGGTCACTGCACCACAAGCTTAGCTCTATTGGTCAGAGGAATCCTGATAACCCCCGATCCTTTCGCCAATAAACTCATGAACAACGCTTCGAATGCCGCCCTTTGTGACTACGCAATTTGTATACAAGCCTTTATCCCAACAGCAGATGAATAGTCATGTAAACTATTGTAACTATAAGTATCGCGTTGAAATATTATTATAATTTTGCAAAACATTTTCATGCTGCAGAAATCGGAAATTTGACATTTTCGGGCAGATCTCCAAACTTAATAGAAACCCTAAGCATTTCAAATATTTAGCTCTGTTGATGATTCGTCAGCGCGATTGTCCGCCCTTGGTTGCCTGCGCTCCGGCATAGGAAGACACCAAATAAGGGACCAGATAGGTCAGCATCACTTTCCAGACGGGAGGCGTATTCCCGGCCCAAATCTGGTCCCCCTGATTAATAAGGGTCAAGATCGTTCCAATGATTATCGCAACCTTGAGCGCGCGCAACAAATTGCTTCGCTCAAACCATCGCGACAGAAACGGTAGATTGCGATTCAGGCTTCCATTCATTCCGGTGACTGTGCACCGAAAACCCATCAAATGTCCAATATCTTAGCCAGGTTTACGGAACCGCATCACAATTCGATTGGTCTTTCCGCGCACCGAAGGATCAAATACCAGTTTGTTTATATCGTCTTCCGGATTGGCAAACATATTGCTTTCCGCTTCGAGCACAAATCCTGCGCGGGACATATCGGCTTTCACCACGGCAGGGTCTATCCGGTGAAGCTTCTTTACAATCTCTCTTGTATTGCTCCCCGAACCGACATGATCAACAATCGCTATTATGCCACCTGGCTTCATGGCAATGTAGAGGCTGGCCAAAAACTTGTCCGGGTCGATGCGGGCATATTCAAATTTTGCATTTTCCCAGTAAAGGTCATGAAAGACCAGATGCAGCATAGCGAAGTCAAACTGGGCCTCGTCAGGAGAGAAATCGGGAAAGGATACAAAGCTGCCAGTCACATTGGTTTGCCGCGCGGTAATTTCTTTCCATTTTTTTAGCGAATCATCGGTTTTGGCAAATGTGCCCGTGTTAAAAGCCGTAACACTACCTTCTGGACCAACGACGCGCCCCATGATTTCACTGTAATAGCCGCCACCGGCCAGAATATCGGCGACCTTGTCCCCATATTCCAAACCCATGAAAGACAGTAGTGCGGCCGGCTGACGGCTGCCATCCAGTTCGATGTCCTTGGCATCGCGGCCGGGCGCCGCAATTGCCGATGCAAAATCCGGAGCCGCGCTCGGAATGGCAACAGTCGAGGCAGAGGCCGTCTCACTGCCCTCTCCGGAACAAGCAGCCAATACCAGAGTCGATGTTGCGAGCATAGAAGTCAGTAAAATGCGCATAAAATGGCTCCCCCAAAATGTTTGAGGGAACATGCCCCTTCAATGGAGTAAGAGCAACCTGCCAGATTGATGTTGGTCTAGACGATTTGATTGTTGGTCGAATCTACCCAGCTATTACATCCTGCGGCGGCTTGTCCGTCCGTATTTCCCTTTTCGTGTGCCTGGTCTTCCTTCGGTCGAACGGCCTTTGGGCTGCGCTACTTGCAAGTCGTCCGGCAGTCCCAATTCATCCGCTTCCAGTTTTCTGATTTCGTCGCGCAACCGTCCGGCTTCTTCAAATTCCAGATCAGCAGCGGCTTCACGCATGCGTTTTTCAAGACTTTCTATATGGCTGCGCAGGTTGTGCCCGACCAGATGTTCGGTTTCATCATCTATCGGCACCGTAACCTGATCTTTCGACGCCACATGCGCGACGATATCACCGATATTTTTCTTGATCGTCATCGGCGTTATGCCATGTTCCAGATTATAGGCTTCCTGCTTTTCGCGGCGGCGGCCCGTCTCATTGAGTGCGCGTTCCATGGAACCGGTCATCCGGTCAGCATAAAGAATGACCCGGCCATCCACATTCCGTGCGGCACGCCCTATTGTTTGGATGAGTGAGGTTTCGCTGCGCAAAAACCCCTCCTTATCTGCATCCAAAATAGCCACGAGACCGCATTCAGGAATATCCAGACCCTCCCGGAGCAAGTTGATGCCTACCAGCACATCGTAAACGCCCAATCGCAAATCTCGGATCAATTCTATCCGTTCAAGCGTCTCGGTATCGCTGTGCATATATCGCACTTTAATACCGGCTTCGTGCATAAACTCGGTCAGGTCTTCGGCCATACGTTTGGTCAATGTCGTTACCAATGTGCGATAGCCTTGTTTTGCAACCTTTCGACATTCGTTGATCAGATCATCAACCTGATCTTCGACCGGTTTAATCTCAACCGGCGGATCGATGAGACCGGTTGGACGAATAACCTGTTCGCTAAACACACCGCCTGTGCGATCCATCTCCCAGGGACCGGGTGTCGCAGAAACGCTAACGGTCTGAGGCCGCATCGCATCCCATTCATTGAAGCGCAAAGGCCGATTGTCGATACAACTCGGCAGACGAAAGCCATATTCCGCCAACGTGATTTTCCGCCGATGGTCGCCCTTTGACATCGCACCTATCTGCGGCACGGTCTGATGGCTTTCATCAACAAATAGAAGCGCATTATCTGGTAGATATTCGAACAGGGTCGGAGGTGGTTCTCCAGGCAGGCGGCCAGTTAAAAAGCGGGAATAATTTTCGATTCCCGCACAGCTTCCAGTAGCAGCGATCATTTCCAGATCGAAATTGGTGCGCTGTTCCAATCGCTGATGTTCCAGCAGTTTTCCTTCCGCTTCCAGCTCTTTCAGCCGGACACCTAACTCCAGTTTTATCGCTTCCATCGCCTGCTTCATCGTCGGACCTGGCGTTACATAGTGCGAATTGGCAAAAACTCTTATGCGATCGAGACTCGCTCCCTTTTTTCCTGTGAGAGGATCAAATTCGACAATCTCTTCAATTTCATCGCCAAAAAAACTGATCCGCCACGCCATATCTTCATAGTGTGAAGGATAAATCTCCAGATTGTCGCCCCGCACCCGGAAATTGCCGCGCGCAAAAGCCTGATCATTGCGTTTATACTGCAGTGATACCAATTTGCGTATTATATCACGCTGATCAACCGCCTGCTCTTTTTTCAGATCAAAGATCATTGCCGAATAGGTTTCGACCGAACCGATACCGTAAAGGCATGAAACCGACGCAACGATAATTACATCGTCCCGTTCCAGCAATGACCGCGTTGCCGAGTGCCGCATCCGGTCAATGGCTTCATTTACCGAGCTTTCTTTTTCGATATAGGTATCCGAACGTGCGACATAGGCTTCCGGTTGGTAATAGTCATAGTAGCTGACAAAATATTCAACCGCATTGTCCGGAAAGAAGCTCTTAAACTCACCGTAAAGCTGCGCTGCCAAAATCTTGTTGGGAGCAAGGATAAGCGCGGGTCGCTGCAATTCCTGAATCACTTTGGCCATGGTAAATGTTTTTCCGGAACCGGTGACGCCAAGCAAAACCTGATCTTGCTCGTCTTCGCCTATTCCTGCGACCAACTCCTTGATCGCTGTGGGTTGATCACCAGAAGGTTCAAAATCACTGACCAGTTTAAAGGCCTTGCCGCCCTCAGATTTATCTGGCCGTACCGGCTTATGCGGGACGAAATTTTCATCTGTATCTGGTTCGGCCAGACCTTCACGAATTACCAACTGTGCCATTTTGTGAATATGGAACAAAACATGACCAATGTCATCCCTTCAATTCACTCACTTGTGACACAGGTCACAGCATCGGATTTTGTAGATGTCTTAAATTTACAATACTCATCAACGTCGCTATGCCATTGGCAACGGGTCTGAAAAAGAGGGAATATGACGTGAAGAAAATGCTAGTATCAGTCGCCGCATTGGCGCTCATCGCCGGCTGTTCAGACAGCGGAGCAGACAAAGATGGAGACGGTAAAATCTCAAATGAGGAAGTTGCCGCGGAAATGAATGAAGTCAACCTGGAACCAGGCGAGTGGGAAAATACGGTTGAAATAGTCGATGTTAACATCGAGGGCCTGCCTGAAGGTGCGCCAGCAGGTATGATGGATAGCATGAAGGGTCAGACGACCACTTCCAAATCATGCATCACCGAGGAACAAGCCAAAAATCCTGGCGCCCAGTTTTTTGCCGCACAGGAAGAAACCGCTTGTGAAGTCAAAAAGTTCGACATGAGCGGAGGCGCAATTTCGTCCGAAATGGCCTGTAAGAACATGGGTGCTCCCGGGGAAATGAATATGGCCATGGACGGCCAATATGGCCCTAGTAGCTATGATATGACTATGACTATGGCTGGAGATGCTGGCGGCATGAAAATGAATATGAAGGCGAAAAGCAGCGGTAAACGCGTTGGCGATTGCCCTGGCTAAACAGACCACCATATTCACCGCAAATTAGAAAAAGGCGGTAGCAATTTGCTACTGCCTTTTTTTTGGTTTGTTGGCAGTCGCGAGGCTTTAGCCAATTACAATGGCTTCCCTTGAATATCTTCTGGAGCCGCAGTTCCAAAAGATAACCCGACAGGTCATTGCATCTATTTCAGCGGGTGATAGGTTTCACTCCGAAACCGAATCACACCCCCAATTCGGTACTTTGAAGGAGAGAATATATGATCGCCTACACCATGCTTGGCACCAATGACAAAGACAAAGCTTTTGATTTCTATGACAAGTTATTTGAAGGGACTGATGTAAAGCGTCTTTTCAAGACACCTGCTGGTGGCCAATTTTTTGGCAAAGGCCCAGGGCAACCAATGTTGTGTATCACCTCTCCCTATGATGAGGGCGAAGCAAATTTTGGTAATGGCACCATGGTAGCTTTGCAGTTTGACGATATTGCAGAAATTGATCGCCTTCACGCCAAAGCACTGGAAATTGGTGGTACCGATGAAGGGGAACCCGGATGGCGTGCGCCCGATGTTTTCTACGGCGCCTATTTCCGCGATTTGGATGGTAATAAAATCTGCTGTTGCAAGATGAACATGGGAGGATGAAGAAATGATTGGATATGTAACTCTAGGAACCAATGATTTGGAAAAGGCGCGAGCCTATTACGATGATTTGCTCGGAACTTTGGGCGCCAAGCGCTTGATGGAAATGGATGAAAACGGTTTCACGCTCTACGGCGTCGATATGACACAACCATCCATCGCTATCACCAAGCCGGACAACCAGAAGGAAGCTTTCGCCGGAAATGGCAATATGATTGCGCTACAGATGCAAGAACGCGCGGAAGTTGATGCCTTTTACAACAAGGGCATTGAACTCGGCGGTAGCGATGAAGGCGGTCCCGGGGTACGCGGTGATGAAGGTGACATGGCTTTTTACGCCGCCTATTTCCGTGATCCAGAAGGCAATAAGCTTTGCGCGTTCCGGTTAGGTCCTGCATAAGGGTCAAAACAAATAAGGGGAAAATCGTGAAGCACCTTCTTGCATTGGCCGCGGCCTTGTCGGTCTCTCAACCAGCTTTTGCTCAAGACAGCAACTTAAGTTCAGCTATCGCAGCGGATTATGACAACAAGCTGGAAACGCTGTTTCTCGATTTTCACCAGAACCCGGAACTTTCCTACAAGGAAACCCGCACAGCCGCGATTATGGCGGATGAATGGCGCAATTCTGGTTTCCAAGTTACCGAGAATGTTGGCGGTACCGGCGTTGTCGCCGTCATGGAGAATGGCGAAGGTCCGACCTTGATGCTCAGGGCGGATATGGATGGCCTTCCAGTCAAAGAAGATAGCGGATTGTCCTACGCGTCAACCGTCACGCAAGTCAGCATTGACGGGCAGGAAAAACCGGTCATGCATGCATGCGGCCACGATGTTCATATCACTTCACTCATAGGGGCTGGCCGGCAGCTGACAAAAATGAAGGATCAGTGGAAAGGCACGCTCGTTCTGATCGCACAGCCTGCGGAGGAACGAATCGGCGGCGCCCGTATGATGATGGAAGATGGCCTGTACACGCGCTTCCCGAAACCTGACTTTGCCGTAGCATTTCATGTTAGCTCTGGTACGCCCACCGGCAAGCTGGATCTGGGAGAAGGCATTAGCTATTCGTCCGTTGATACGGTTGATATCATTGTTCATGGTGTTGGTGCCCATGGCGCTTCACCCCATCGCGGGAAAGATCCTATCGTCATGGGGTCGCAGATTGTAATGGCACTTCAGACCATCGTCACCCGTGACATAGCGCCACTGAAACCGGCGATCATTACCGTTGGGTCATTCCAAAGCGGCTTTAAGCACAATATCATATCGGACAAAGCGGTGCTGCAGTTGACCGTGCGTTCGGACGACGCCGACACGCGCAAGAAATTGTTAGACGGTATCAAGCGCGTGTCCGAGAACGTCGGACGAATGGCCGGTATGCCGGAAGACAAATTGCCAGAGGTTAAAGTTTCCGTTGAATCGACCCCGGCGGTTTACAATGATTCCAAACTAACCAAACGCATTCAAGGCGTATTCAAAGCACGTTTCGGCGATGATATTTTTGACAACCAACCGCGCTCGGGCATGGGCGGAGAGGATTTCGCCTATTTTGTCGCACCCAATACCGATGTTCCGGGGGTTTATTTTGCAGTGGGCGGAACACCACAAGCAGACTTTGATCGCGAAAAAGCGGGCGGCGCGCCGGTGCCATCACACCACTCTCCCTTTTTCAAAGTGCAGCCCCGTGAATCAATCACACTGGGAACCGAAGCGATGGTTGCGGCAACATTGGAGCTGCTCGCACCCGGCTCGAACTAGTTCGGTATGGCTGAGGAAATTTCCGAGAAACAAATTGCGTCACTGAAGATTCTCCTGCTTGAAAGGCAGGCCCAACTCAAGGCGTTGGATGAAGAGGGGGCAAGTTGGCGCAATACAGTTGAGCTGGACCAGCAAAGTGTAGGAAGGCTTTCTCGAATGGATGCCATGCAACAACAGGAAATGGCACAAGCCGAAGCCCGCCGCAGAACCGGCGATCTGGTCCGCATTGATCAAGCGCTGAAACGCCACAAAGAAGACGAATATGGCTGGTGCGCGGAATGTGGAGAACCTATTGCTTTCAAGCGACTGGAGATAGATCCCGCTGCCGCACTGTGCATCAGTTGTGCAAAATAGCCCAACGGACTCAATTTTGGGTCCAGTTGACGATTGATCCGCTTTTCATCCTTTCACCAATGATTCCAAAGGCGTAATGCAGAAGCCGTGCAAATACCCTCTGATATAAGCCCACATGACGGCAAGTTTGTCGATGGACAGCATTTTTTCGCCTGCCGGGTATATTTTGAGGACACCGATTTCTCCGGCATCGTCTATCACGCCAATTACCTGCGCTATATGGAGCGAGCTCGTTCTGACATGTTGCGGCAATTGAACATGAACCAGCATGATGCCTATGAAACTGGCGAAGGGGTTTACGCGGTTGCCGACATGGCGATCAAATATATCCTGCCAGCCAAACTGGACGACGATCTTGTCGTGGTCAGCACGGTTGAAAAACTGCGCGCAGCCAGCGTTGTTATCAATCAGACTATCTATCGCGGCACTGATAAAATCGCGTCAGCCAGTGTTCAGGCTGCGTTTCTTAGTCCCAATGGACGACCACGCAGACAACCGAAAGCGTGGACAAAAGCCTTTGCCAGCGTCATGACGCAAACTGACTAGATTAAGAAGGAAGCAGACACTTGTTTGAACAACTTTCCCTTGAAGCGGCCACTGGCGGATTTTCTCCTTTAGCTCTATTTCTGGAAGCCGATATTGTCGTAAAGGCTGTGATGGTCGGCCTATTGATCGCCAGTATCTGGACTTGGACAATCATTGTCAGCTTCGGAATTAAAATCGGCAAGGTTCAGCGCCGTTCGGAAAAATTTGAACGCTCCTTTTCTGCGGCTGACAATGTTGACAAGTTTTACGATGACCACGGCAAATCCGCACTTCCGATGGCGAAAGTTCTGGCCGCTGGCGTCAAGGAATGGCGGCGTTCTACAGCCCGCGGTCCGATTGATCGCGATGGTACGCGTCAACGGTTGGCAACGGCTATGAACGCCACCATAGCGCATGAAATCGACCGCCTTTCCGATCGCCTTAATTTTCTGGCGACTGTAGGTAGTGTCGCTCCTTTTGTCGGCCTGTTTGGAACGGTCTGGGGCATTATGCGGAGCTTTTCCGCTATTGCGACAGAGGGGAATAGCTCACTTGCGGTAGTCGCTCCGGGAATTGCAGAGGCTCTATTCGCAACCGCCATCGGTCTGTTTGCCGCTATTCCGGCCGTTATCGCCTATAACCGTTTCTCCCATCGTCTAAACAAGCTTGAAGCGCGTATGGGCCGGTTTGCCGATGGATTTCACGCAACGCTTAGCCGCGAACTAGAGATTGGCGAATAGCAATGGGTATGAGCATTGACCCAGGCAGTGGCAGGCGGATGCGCGGCAGGCCCCCCATGTCCGAAATCAACGTCACACCATTTGTCGATGTGATGCTGGTCCTGCTGATTATCTTCATGGTGACGGCACCTTTGTTGGTTGCCGGAGTGCCGGTGAACCTGCCAGAAAGCAGCGCCAATGCACTGGAACAAGATCAGGAACCCGTACAAATTTCAATTGATGAAGATGGCCGTGTCTATATTGACGACGAAGAACTGCAAGGTCCCGATCTGGTTGTGCGATTGCAGGATATAGCCGCCAGTCAGGATCCGGCAAACCCTCGCCAAATCATGCTACGCGGCGATACAACATTGGACTACGGCTTTATCATGGAAGTGATGGGCGAATTGAACCGTGTCGGCCTCAACAAGGTCTCCATGGTGACGAAGTCGCGTCCTCGGCCAGTCACAACAGGTTCATCTGAGACAGAATAGTGATTGCCTGCTGATATGGAACGTGCTGAAAAAATTGGCCTCGGGGTAGCAGCAGCAGGACATCTCGTCCTGTTTGGCATGCTTTCGCTCAGCCTTATTTGGCGCGACGACAGCCCCAAACTGGGTGATCCCACCGTTGAAGTAACTATTGCAGGTGATCCAGGCACGTCAGAATTACTGAGCGACAGTCCTTTACCGATATCAGAGCCCGAGCCTCTTGAAGATTTGCCTTCCGAGGAACTTTTGGAGCCCGAACCCGAAGACATCTCTCCACCCGATACGCCCTCGGTGCAGGAAGAACTCCCCGAT
>Ga0316204_10005422_pt1 | contig 21052 bp, 24 predicted proteins | sample 6monrhotite_MG_2_FD_205661 | JGI IMG/M metagenome (GOLD analysis project Ga0316204, IMG submission 205661) | Microbial mat bacterial communities from mineral coupon in-situ incubated in ocean water Damariscotta River, Maine, United States -... | ecosystem: Environmental > Aquatic > Marine >... | reverse complement strand
TTACTACATTGAAACATTCTATAACCGTAGAAGAAGACACTCGTTTTTGGGCTATCTTAGTCCTGTCGAGTTTGAGGCACAAAGTGTCTCTTAATTAATATGCCCGTTAAATCGGGGGAAGCTCACAATACACAGTAAGTTCTTCATGTGTAAAACTGGTTGTTACGTTTATATCTTCACTGATTCCTAGCTGTGCTGTTTTTACAGACTCTTTAATCAACTCTACAAGAGAAGTACTTTGTTTTTGTTGAGGGCTATTGTGGGAGAAGGTAAGTAATTGACTGACAATTAATGCTGCATCATGAGATATATCATCAATAGACTCCAAATGTTTGAGCACTTTGGAGGGATCCCCAGCTACCCTTTTAGCTAAATAGGTTTTGCCGATAATTGCAGCGAGCATATTATTGAAATTATGTGCTACTCCGCCAACCAAGCTCCCAACAGTATCTATTTTTTGAGCTTGAAGAACCATTTTTTGTAGATTCTTTTCCTCTGTTAAATCATATAGATTGCCAATATAAGATTTTATTTTTCCATCATTGCCTTTAATAGCCTTAATGTGCAAGCGCTCTGGATATATATCATCATTCTTGCGCTTGTTCCAGACTTCACCAGACCATTCGCCTGTTTTAATAATTGAACGCCACATCATTTTATAAAAATCTTTACTTTGTTTTCCCGACTTCAATATGTGGGGATTATTTCCTACGGCTTCTGCAAAAGAGTAACCAGTCATTGTTGAGAAAGACTCATTCACATAAGTGATTATTCCCTTTTGGTCAGTAACGATGACGGCTTCTCCTGAGCCTTCAAGTGCTGAAACTAGGGCATTCAATTTATTTTGCTGATACTTTGAAAGCAGAGTGATGGGCTTTATGACCCATATGTAGATTGGGGTAGCACTAAGAGTAATCAGTAAAAGGGCATCTAAGGTTGCCTCAGCTTCATGTGAAAGAAGCTTATCTAACCCAGTGATATTAAAGAAAATCATTGTCGTGTATTCAGATACGATAACAACGACTATCAATATAAGAATATAGCGAGCATAGGATGAGATATTATGAGATATTATGAGATATTATGAGATATTATGAGATATTATGAGATATTATGAGATATTATGAGATATTATGAGACACGGCAAAACCTTAAACTTATAGTGGTTATAAAAGCAAGTTTTTATCATTCAATTTATATATATAGCTTTTAACAGTTTGCTTTGTTGCCCCTTAGTCTCTGACTTTATTGGTAGGCATATCTGTGAGCAATAGGAAGAGTGAGTAAGGTAGACTTGATGATGCCTCAGGCTACGATTGACTCTCGAATTTCTTCTGCCTTGGCTTCTCCGCAAAGCTTGGCAACAAGTCGTAGTGAAAATTCAATTGCCGTGCCAGCGCCACGGCTGGTAATTAAAAAATCATCTTCAACTACATCATCATCCATATAAACGGATGAAGGCTGTAATTTTTCCATATCAGCTTGGAAAGAAGGGTAGGAGGTTACTTTCATGTTTTTGGTGATGCCATAGGCGGCTAAAGCAGTGGGTGCAGCGCAAATAGCGGCAATGGATTTTCTTTCAGAGCGCAATCGCTCAACAACAATTTTGACATTGCTATCATCGCGTAATAAGTGGGCATTGGGCAGTCCGCCGGGTAATACAACCATATCCCAGTGCTGATTCATGACATTAAGTAATTTAGCATCAGCGGCAATGTTAATGTTGGAGCGCCCTTGCACGGCTTCACCATCTAAACTCGCAGTGGTTACATTAATATCAGCACGTCTTAAAATATCCACAATGGCGACAAATTCAATTTCTTCCACACCTTCGGCAAATGGTATTAGAACTTTTTGCATGATGTTCTCCGCAAGGATATTTGATCTTAGATTAACCAGTTATGAATTATTGGCTGATTCTGGCTGCCAGCGCTGTATAGCAGTAAGGTATTCGGATTCTTCTTTCAGCTTTTCTACATCGGGGATAAATATACCCATATTCGATGTGCTTAAATGCTCTAGCCAACCACCTAAAAACTGCAAATAAGTGTTATGCATAAGCTCTTCTTTTAGAGCGGCTTGCTCACCAATATACTTACCACTTGAGGCAATTTCTCCGCGCACAGCAATATCCAAATTACCAATAATTTTATTATTGTTGGCATCAATGGCTTTAAATTGACCACCAGTATTAAGGTAAATAAGCCATGCAGTGCCTGGCTCAAGAGATGCTGTGGTTTGAATCATTTGAGCTTTATCTGGCATAGGCGCTGCCGATAAACGATGCAATACTGCATGGGCAAATGTGCCGCGCATAAAGAAATCGAACATGCCAGCTTTATCTTTGGGGATTAAAACTTGTTCTTTGTCTTTTTGCATGCGTCTGCCAGCCCAGCCTTCGGCAGTACTTTTGTTGCCTAAACGTGCATCATTTTTTTGCAATGACTCTGCATAAATGCATGTGCGCCAAGTGTTATCGGATTGTAAACGCCATGCTTTATCGGCTGCAGGAGAAAGAGCATCGATAGAGAAGGTGATATTCATGATTTAGTTAAGGTTTCAATAACAGGGTTGCCACTATCAGGATCAATGCGCAGTGAAATATCGCCATGCAATAGGTGCAGCAAATCTTCACCCACCAATTCACGTCGCCAACCTTGTAAGCAGGCAATGTCTGGCTCAGGAAGTTTTCGTTGTTTGCCCCAAGATGCCAACTCAGCAAGTTCACTTTTGCTGCTTAAAATGCTGCCAGAAATATCACCTTCTTCGGCCTTAAGACGAAGTAAGGTATCAAGAAGCTCCAGACGCAAGTCAGTGCCTGTAGTATGATGATTGCGTTTGTGCGGTGTGGGCCAGTCTTTTTCGGGAATGTTTTTACCTTGTTTCCAAACGCGTATTAAATCATCACCAAAACGACGAGCCGTACCCTGCGTTAAACCACGAATACGCTTAAGAATATCATTATCTAACTCATCGCGACGGGAAATTTCGAGTAATGGCTCATCTGCAATGAGCCGGCGACGGGGTAGGTTGCGCTCTTTGGCTTGTATCTCGCGCCAGGCTGATAATTCACGCAATACCGCCAAGGCACGACTTTTGAGCTTGTTTACACCTTTTACGCGCCATAAAAGAGCATTGCTGTCTTCTTGGTAGGTAGCGATGTCACATAATTTAGCTTGTTCTTCATCCAGCCATGCAAGGCGGCCACGTGCTTCAAGGCGTTCGCTTAAATGCTGATAAATAGGCATCAGCCAAATCACATCATCCGCTGCATATTCAAGTTGTTTTTGGCGTAGTGGGCGGGACATCCAATCACTAAAAGACTCTTGTTTGGCTAGCTCTTTTTTAGCGATACGCTGGACAAGGTTACCAAAACCGATTTGTTGTCCCAAACCAAGCAGTGCCGCCGCAACCTGTGAATCAAAAAGTGGTAGCGGAAGTTTGCCTGATTCTTTTAAAATAATTTCCATATCTTGTCGTGCAGCATGGAAAACCTTTAAGATAGATGGGTTACAAACCACATTCCAAAGCTCTGTCAAATCCTTTAACTTGATAGGATCGATGACCCAACATTGGCCATTGCCATAAATTTGCAGCAATGCGAATTCTGGGTAATAGGTGGTTTCACGGTGAAATTCGGTATCAACAGCCAATACGCTACAATGTTTAAGCTGTTCACATGTTTGGGCTAATTTTTCAGGGGTATCAATATAGGTGTAGGAATCTTGAGACATATGCAGAATCTAAAAGTTAGGCATCATTTGGGCAATCAATTATTTATTGGCCGTTGATGATGCTGAAAGATTGTTGTGCTGAATTGTGAAAGTGGTGCCCGGAGCCGGAATCGAACCGGCACGATCGCAATGATCGAGGGATTTTAAGTCCCTTGTGTCTACCAGTTTCACCATCCGGGCATACATAGGTATAATAATCGATTTCAAGGTGGAGGCAGGGGCGAGAATCGAACTCGCGAATAAAGGATTTGCAATCCTCCGCCGTACCACTGAGCCACCCTGCCATTTTAACCTAGAAATAAAAAGGGGTCATAAAGACCCCTTTAATTTGGAGCGGGTAACCGGGCTCGAACCGGTGACCTCAACCTTGGCAAGGTTGCGCTCTACCAACTGAGCTATACCCGCTGAACGACGCGAACTTTAGCGGCGAGCCCCTGCTTGTCAACCGTGTTTTTTAAAGTTTTTAAAGGTGAGAGAATATTGATGTTTATGGGCTTGTGTGAGAACTTAAAAAATGCGTAAAAACTCGTTTTTTTCAGAGAAAATAGATAGCGTTTGCAACATGACTGCTAATTCTCTTGATTATATAGAATCTTTAAAGCCCGACCTCTCACACTTGAAGGGTGTCCGTGTAGTTGCTGCAATGAGTGGCGGCGTGGACTCTTCTGTTGTGGCAGCTCTTTTGAAAGAGGCTGGTGCGGATGTATTGGGTGTATTTTTAAATGTTTGGGAATATCGCCGAGAAGAAGTTTCAGGGCATGGTTCATGTTGCTCTTTGGATGATGCCTATGATGCGCGACGGGTATGTGATCAAGTAGGTATTCCATTTTATAATATGGATATGCGCGAAAATTTCCGCCGTGATGTGATTGATCCTTTTATTGCTGATTACGAGTCAGGGCGCACACCAAACCCATGTGAGCGTTGTAATCGCTTTGTGAAATTTGGGGCATTGTTGGATGCAGCAGATAAGTTGGAAGCAGAGTACGTGGCAACAGGTCATTATGTGCAGCGTATGGATGATGAAGCCGGCTTACATATATATAAAGGCAATGATGACAAAAAAGATCAAAGTTATTTTTTAGCAACAACGCGTAAAGAACAGGCTCAGAGAATTTTATTTCCAGTTGGGCACTTGCAAAAAGATGGTACGCGCATTTTAGCGCAACATTATGATTTAATGACAGCTAATAAACATGAAAGCCAAGATATTTGTTTTATTCCTGCAGGTGATCGTATTGCTTTCTTGAAACGGGAAGGTGCTGAGGCTGGTTTTCGTGCAGGGGACATTATTGATAGGGAAGGGCATATTCTTGGTCGGCATGAGGGGATTGCTCACTATACATTAGGGCAACGAAAAGGTTTAGGCCTTCCTGACGGGCCATGGCATGTGGTTGAACTTGATGGTGTGACCGCGCGTGTGGTTGTGGCGCCGCCAGAAGATGCGCTGATTCAAGAAGTGGAAGTTGAGGGTGTCGCATGGCTAAGGGATATGCAAAGCTCGGAAACACTGACTGCCAAAGTACGGTATCAGATGAAGCCTGCTGCTTGTCAGCTGCAAGTAGTAGGTGGTGGTGTGTCTATTATATTTAGTCAGCCACAAAAGCCGACGGCTCCTGGGCAGGTTGCAGCTTTTTATGTGGGTGATGAGTTGCTGGGTGGCGGTATTGTATCCAAGGTTGTTCGATAAGTTTGCCACCTGCTAGGTAGCCTTCTAGGGTGCCGCTGCCGTCATGGCTGACGGTTTTTTTTAATGAATAGTTTTAAGCTGTAAATACAAAGGGGAAAAAATGGCAATTCAACGTACACTTTCAATCATCAAACCAGATGCAGTCGCAAAAAATGTGATTGGTGATATTATTCGCCGCTTCGAAGAAAATGGTTTGACTGTTATCGCAACAGGTATGCAACATTTGAGCGCAGCAGAAGCAGGTCGTTTTTATGCAGTACATGCAGAGCGCCCGTTTTATAAAGACTTGTGTGAATTCATGAGCTCTGGACCAGTATTACCTATGGTTTTAGAAGGCAAAAATGCTGTAGCATTGAACCGTCAGTTGATGGGTGCTACCAACCCGAAAGAAGCTGAAGCGGGAACTATTCGTGCCGATCATGCTGATTCTATTGATGCTAATGCTGTGCATGGCTCTGACTCTGAAGAAAACGCAGCGACTGAAATTGCTTTTTTCTTTAGCGATTTAGATTTAAATAGCCGTTTGTAAGATAGAGGGAATATGAGCGATTCAAACGTGGTTGATTCTGATTCCAAAACAACTGAGACAGTAGCACCAGAGAAAATATCTGAGCAGATCACTGTTCGTCGTAATAAGCTAAGCACGCTTCGTGATGCTGGAGAAGCTTATCCAAATACATGGCGCACAGATGCTTCATCTGCAGCTATTCATGCAAAATATGGTGAATGTGAGAAAGAGGCTTTGGATGCATTGGCTGTAGAGGTTTCTGTTGCTGGACGCATTATCGCACACCGCGTGATGGGTAAGTCCAGCTTTATGAAATTTCAAGATGTTGATGGACAGTTGCAACTATTTTTGAATCGTGATGCATTGGGTGGGGCAGAGATTTACAACCCAACGAAAAAGTGGGATTTGGGTGATTTAATTGGTGCTAAAGGTGTGTTGTTTATCACCAAAACAGGCGAGTTGTCAGTTAAAGTTTCTCATATTGAGATGGTGAGTAAATGTCTGCGCCCATTACCTGAAAAATGGCATGGCTTAAGTGATATCGAGACTCGGTACCGTCAGCGCTATGTTGATTTAATGGTGACACCCGAGTCGCGTGAAACCTTTCGCACACGCTCAAAAGTTGTTTCATTGTTGCGCCGTGGCTTGGAAGAGAGAGCCTTTATGGAAGTGGAAACGCCTATGCTTCAAAGTCAAGCTGGTGGCGCAGCTGCACGACCATTTGTTACGCATCATAATGCTTTAGATATGGAGTTGTTTTTACGAATAGCGCCAGAATTATATTTGAAGCGCCTGTTGGTCGGTGGTTTTGAAAGGGTGTTTGAAATCAATCGAAATTTTCGTAATGAAGGTTCAGATGCAACACATAATCCTGAATTTACGATGGTTGAGTTTTACCAAGCTTATGCGGATTTTCTTGATGCTATGGATACGACTGAGGGGCTCATTCAAAATATAGCCCAAGGTTTGGGTGTATCACATATTACATGGGAAGGTGTAGACATAGATCTGAGCCAACCCTTTAAGCGCATTCGCATGGATGAGGCTGTGTTTGAGCATCGTCCCGATTTGCGAGGGCATGCTAATGATAAGGCTTTGTTGGCAACGGTATGCCTGCAGGAAAACCCGAATGTAAAACCTTTAATTACATGGAAGGCTGGGCATTATTTACTAGAGATCTTTGAGACATTGGTTGAGCCTCATATTCAGCAACCTACTTTCATTACTCACTATCCAGTTGATGTATCACCTTTAGCACGTCGTAATAACGAAGATGATACGGTAACGGATCGATTTGAATTATTCGTGGCGGGACGTGAGATCGCGAATGGTTTTTCAGAACTCAATGATCCTGATGACCAGCGCGAACGTTTTGTTGCTCAAGCACAGGCAAAAGATGCTGGCGATGCAGAAGCAACAGGTGTTGATGAAGACTATTTACGTGCTTTAGAATTTGGCATGCCTCCTGCTGCGGGGGTTGGTATCGGTGTGGATCGTTTGGTGATGATGTTGACTGGACAGCATTCGATTCGAGACGTGTTATTATTTCCACATATGAGACCAGAATAAGCTGGCTGAGAGAATAATCCGAGGTAATTGAGGAGAATCCATGCTTGTTAAAAATATTATGGTAACAAAGCTTACAACAGCGTATGTAGATGAACACGTGTGTGATGCCTTGGATCGTATGCGTCAAGAAAATTTACGCATGTTACCTATCGTGACGGAAGATAATGTTGTTGCGGGTGTATTTTCAACTTTTTCTGTTATGGCACATGTTGTGCCTGATTATATCACCAGTGGTGATTTGCAACAGGTAACATATGCACCTGATATGGGAATACTGCGACGACATTATAATAAAATGGCTCATAAGAGTATAGGTGCAGTGATGGATAAAAATCCATTACTGGTTCATGGTAAAGATTCTTTATTGTCAGTGGCTGCAGCCTTAACTGCATATGGTAAACATGAATATGCGATTGTTGTTGATGAGCAACAGCATTTGAGTGGGGTTATTTCTGCTGGTGATATTTTAGATCGTTTGCGCTGCATTCTGAAGGAAGGCGATGTGAACGATGCATAATACAGAAGTGCTATCATCATCAGTAATATTTGGTTGGGATGCTACATGGGTAGCCGTATGCCTTCTGTTGTTTGTTTATGCCATTATTATGGCGGAAAAATTCAACCGCGCTGTACTGTCATTGCTGGGTGCGGGACTTATGATTCTCTGTGGTGTTTTGAATCAACAACAGGCTGTGGCAGGCATAGATTTCAATACCATCGGTTTATTGACTGGCATGATGGTGATTGTAGCAATTAGCCAAAAAACGGGCATGTTTCAATACGTAGCGATTAAAGCCTCCAAGATTGTGAAAGGGGAGCCTTGGGGTATTTTGGTCATGTTATCTTTAGTGACAGCTGTATTTTCAGCTCTACTAGATAATGTAACGACGGTCCTATTGGTTGCGCCTGTAACGTTGTTAATTACTGATGCTTTGGGTGTGCGGCCTTACCCTTATTTGTTTGCATTGATTTTAGCTTCCAATATTGGCGGTACAGCAACTTTAATTGGTGACCCTCCAAATATTATGATTGGCTCAGCAGCTCATCTTAGCTTTTCTGATTTTTTAGTGAATTTAACGCCGATTATTCCGGTTATATTTATCGTAGTGATTGGTGTAATTTGGTTTATGTTTGGACGTGATTTGAAAGCTTCAGATGAGAAGAAACAACTGATTATGAGGTTTGATGAAGATGAAGCTATTAAAGATGTTCCTTTACTTAAAAAAAGCCTGTTTGTTTTAACGTTAGTAATTTCGGGATTTACTGTTGCCCACACGCTCCACTTAGAGCCTGCAACCATTGCCATGTTTGGAGCAGCACTTTTATTACTGTTGCAAAGTTGGGGGCAACCGCTACATGATAAAGATCATGCCTATGAGGGCATTATGGCGGAAGTGGAATGGACAACTATTTTCTTCTTTGTTGGTTTGTTTATTATTGTTACAGGTGTAGAGCACACAGGTGTCATTGCCATGCTGGGAGAAAAAACACTGGAAATGACAGGTGGTGATTTCACAGCAACTGCGGGCGCTATTTTGTGGGTTTCTGCAGTGGCTTCGGCATTGATTGATAATATTCCCTTTGTAGCAACGATGATTCCTTTGATTCAAAGTATGGGGCCTACCTTTGGTGGTGACGAAGCTTTGATTCCACTTTGGTGGGCATTGGCTTTGGGCGCATGTTTGGGTGGTAATGGGTCATTGATTGGTGCATCAGCAAATCTGATTGTGGCAGGTTTTGCGCAACGAGCTGGTCACCCAATCGCATTTTTAACCTTTATGAAACATGCGTTTCTTATAATGTTGTTAACGGTTGGAATTTCACATATTTACTTGTATTTGCGTTATTTAAGCTAATGTTGATGAGCTTTATAGGCCGGGGTCTGTGATGAAATTCTATGAATGGATGTTGGCCCGCCGTTATTTGAAATCTCGACGTGATGAGCGCTTTGTATCATTGATAGGTTGGAGTTCGGCATTAGGCGTAGCTATTGGCGTGGCAGCATTGATTGTTGTCATGTCTGTGATGTATGGTTTTGATGCGGAATTAAAGAATAAAATTCTTGGTTTTTCTTCCCATGTTGATATTCAAGGCTCTGATGAAACATTGGGTGATTGGCAAGCATGGTTAAAAACAGCTGAGCATATCAAAGGGGTTGCCAAAGCAGCCCCTTATATGACAACACAAGTGCTTGCCAATCATGGCCGGCACTCAACGGGTGCTATCCTAAAGGGTATTGATGCTGCGCGTGAAGATGCGATTGCTGGTCATGTCATATCGGGACGGTTTGTTTCTGGAGCAGGAAAATCACCGTATGAAGTTGTTATTGGTAAAGACTTGGCGCGTAAACTACGCGTAAGCACCGGTGACTCTCTACGTTTGATTTCACCTGCAGGCGGTATTTCTCCCGCGGGTATGACACCACGTATGCGAACATTCCGTGTGGTGGGCATTTTTGATTCTGGTTTTTATGAATATGATATTGGTCTGATTATTGCTCCTTTATTGGCAGTTCAACGTCTTAACCGCACAGGTGATAGGGTCAGTGGCATTGAATTGCATTTGTATGATCGCAATCAAGCAAGTGTGGTTGCGGCAAGAGCGCGTCTACAGTTACCAGCCAGTGCTTGGGTGACTGATTGGATGCATCGCCACAAATCTTTTTTCCAAGCGTTAAAAATGGAACGATTGGTGATGGGAATTATTTTATCACTGATAGTTGTAGTTGCTGTGTTTAATATGGTCTCATCACTGGTAATGGTGGTGATGGAACGGCGTAAAGAGATTGCGATTTTAAAGACGGTTGGAGCAACACATGCCTCGGTAATGCGAATTTTTTTAATGATGGGCACGTTGTTATGTGGACTTGGAACGTTGCTAGGCGCAAGCTTTGGTCTACTGCTGGCTTGGAAATTGGATGCTTTATTACGCTGGATTGAGCAGGTGACAGGTATAACAATTTTATCTGGAGATGTTTATTTTATTGAACATGTTCCTTCAGTGATTGACCCAGTATCGGTACTATGGATTGTGCTTATTAGCTTGTTGATGGGTGTCTTGGCAACATTATATCCAGCTTGGCGTGCTGCCAATGTGCCGCCAGCTGATGCATTGAGGTATGAGTAGATGTCTACAGAAAAGTTGCGAAATAAAGCCAAAAGGGCGCTGCTAGATGGCAAATATCCGAAAGCATTGGAATTTTTCGAAGCTTTACACAAAGCTGAGCCTAACGATTTGCGAACCTATGTTAAGTTGGCAGAACTGCGTGAAAAAACAGGTGACTCTGCAGGGGCTGTGAAAGATTATACCACAATTGCAAAAAACTATGCTGAGCAGGGTTTTGTGGTTCAGGCAATTGCGATTAATAAGATCATTTTGCGAATTGATCCAGAGCAAACAGAAGTTCAGGATCGCTTGAAAAACCTGTCTTCGGAGCGTGGGGATAGCTGGGCAGTTTCCACCATTACACCCCAGGATCATGTGCAGGCGGATGATGTGAACTTGGGTAAAAAAGCAAAATTTAATGTTCAGCGCACACCGTTGTTAGCGGATTTGTCAGGCGATGAATTTGAATCGTTTATGGACTCATTGACGCTGAAGGTGTTCGCTGCAGGTGAGTATATTTATGAGTATGGTGTCGAAAGTGACTGTTTATATTTGATTGGGATGGGCACTGTATGTTTGAAAATACAGCTCTCACCAGATGGAAAACGTGTTTTTTCTAGGCTGCATGAAGGTGATTTCTTTGGTGAGCACGCATTCATGTCACGCACGGCTCATGCAGATGTAGCGATTGCAGAAACGGAAGTTAGTTTGCTTATGATTGACCGTGAGACTTTCGATGTTTGGGTTGAGAAATATGCGAAAATTAGAGAGACTGTAGAGAGTTTTTATCGCCAGCGTGTATTGGATCGCCTGTTAGCCATGACACCTGTTTTTGAGGCGGTTCCAGAAGATGCGCGTATGGCATTGGGCAGTAAATTTAATATGCGTTCATTTGTTGCAGGGGATATTGTAGTTCAAGAAGGTGCGCCAGGGGATACCTTCTTTTTGATACGTTCAGGGCATGTTGAGGTGTCAACCAGTGATATTAGGCATGGTGGCCAACAGGTAGCGTTAAGTACTATGGGAGAAGGTGCATTTTTTGGTGAAGTGGCTTTATTAACTGATAAGCCTAGAACCGCAACAGTTGTGGCAAAAGATGCCTTGGAGTTGATGGAACTAACGAGAGAAGACTTTAATGCGATCACGCTTGAATATCCATCGGTGAGAAGTGTTGTAGAATTATATCAAAAAAAACGAGTGCAAGACACCATTAAAACGTTGATGCAGAGAGGAAGTTGATTTGTCAGGTTCTGTGCAGGATGTGCTGCTTAAAGTTACGGGTCTAAGCAAATCTTATTATGGGTCATCTGGGACTCTGAATATACTTAAAGATGTGGACTTTGTTGTGTGTCGTGGTGAATTTTTAGCGGTTGTAGGGGAATCTGGTACGGGAAAAAGTACTTTGTTACAAATTTTAGGAACCTTGGATGATCCCGATAAGGGAAATGCTTGTTTGGCAGGGCAGGAGCTTTTTAGCTTAAGTCAAAGTGAGAGAGCGCATTTACGTAATAGGTCTATTGGTTTTGTTTATCAGTCACATCACTTAATTCCTGAATTAAGTGCGTTAGAAAATGTTATGTTACCTTTGCTTGTTCGAGGTGAAAAAAAGTGTGTAGCAGAGCAAGACTCTGTTGATTTGTTGCAACGCTTGGGACTGAAAGACCGCTTGTTACATGTGCCTGCAAAGTTATCTGGTGGTGAAGCGCAGCGTGTTGCCGTGGCACGTGCTTTGGTAGGAAAACCAAGTTTATTATTGGTTGATGAACCCACGGGAAATTTGGATGAAATGACTGCACAAAGTGTTTTTCAGGCGATGCAATTGCTGTGTCAGCAAGAAGGAACTGCTGTGGTTATGGTGACGCATAGCATGGCTCTGGCAGGACAGGTTGATCGTGTATTGTGCTTAAAGCAAGGGAAGCTTATTGCTGGCTAAGTGAATTTATTTTTGACGAAACACATAGTTCTGCTATGCTCGCTAATGTTGTTTCTTGGATATAGGCTCAACTACGTGTTTTTTTTATTTTTTCGGTTTTAAAGAGGGTGATGTGACAAAGGCTGAGATTGCTAATATAATTTATGAACGGATTGGGCTTTCCAAAAAGGAATCGGCTCAAATTGTTGAGACTGTTCTAAATGAAATAAAGCAAGCCCTTGAGACGGGTGAAGATGTCAAACTATCTGGTTTTGGGCATTTTATGATTCGTGAAAAACATGCGCGTCGTGGACGTAACCCTAAAACAGGGGAAGATATTACAATTGAACCACGCCGCGTAGTAACTTTTCGTGCTAGCCAGTTATTAAAAGAGAAGTTGCTTGAAGGTGGTGAGTGAGCACATCCGCTAAACAATTGAAGCTCGCTGGAATTTCTGTTCCAGAGTTGCCCGATAAACTTTTTTTCTCTATTCGTGAAGTAAGTGAGTTGTGCTTGATTGAACCGCATGTTTTACGTTATTGGGAAACAGAGTTTAAACATATTCGACCCGTTAAGAAGAGCGGGAACCGCCGTTTTTACCGTCATCGTGATGTGTATGCGGTATTACAAATTAAACATCTTTTGTATGGTTTGAATTTCACCATTCGTGGTGCTAAAAAACGCCTGATGTCTGGTGATTTAAATGACATTGTTGAGCAGCAAGATGTGCAAACATCTTTGCGTATGATTCGTGAGGAACTACTGTCTGCCTTAGATCTTTTGGCAGATTAACTTTTAACATTGAATAAGCGGGACGTAGCGCAGCCTGGTAGCGCACTACACTGGGGGTGTAGTGGTCGGAGGTTCAAATCCTCTCGTCCCGACCATTTTCTATGTTTATGATGAATAGTTCATTTTTAATGGTTGCATTTTTATGAGTCAAAACCGTCGGTTGTTATCTTTTGATCGACCTCGCCGGCGCATGGTTGAGGAGCAGTTGATACCTGCCGGTATCTCTGATTCTCATGTTTTAAAAGCTATGAATATTGTTCCTAGGCATCTATTTGTTGACGCTGCACTGCGTGGTCATGCTTATCAGGACTCCTCTCTACCCATTGGTGAAGGACAGACGATCTCACAGCCTTTTATGGTGGCTCGGATGTCTGAATTATTATCACTGGAAGGGCATGAGCGTGTTTTGGAAATTGGCACTGGCTGCGGCTATCAAACGGCAGTGTTATCATGTTTATGTCGGCGAGTTTATAGTATTGAGCGTATTTCGGCACTGCATGAGAAAGCACGTAAAAACTTGCGTCAAGCTCATCATGCCAATGTTATGCTGAAATGTGGGGATGGGTTACTCGGTTGGGAGGAATATGCACCCTTTGACGCGGTTATGGTGACTGCGGGAGGGTTTGCTTCTGATGTTTGGATGGAACAGCTGAGTGAAGGTGGTGTGTTGTTAATGCCTGAGGGTGAAAAAGGTTCACACCGTTTGGTTCGGCGCAGGAAGTTAGCAGAAGGCATCGAAGAAGAGTACTTTGATGCCTGTACGTTTGTACCATTATTGAAAGGAGAATTGCGACGTTGATAGAATCAAAATCACCTGCGGCGGTTAAAGAATCTTGGTTGCGTCGTGCTTATCACTGGACGCTGGATTGGGCTGAGCACCCACAGGCTAAATGGGCTTTATTTTTTATTGCTTTGATTGAGGCTAGTGTGTTCCCCATTCCGCCAGATATTTTATTGCTGGGACTAGCGTTGGGTAGACCTGATCTAGCTCTTCGCTTTGCAGCCATTTGCACTGCTGGCTCGACTGTGGGAGCCATATTAGGCTATGCAATAGGCTTGCTGCTGTTTGCTAGCGTTGCAGAACCTGTTTTACAGTTTTATGGCATCATGGAACAATTCCATACGGTGGAAGGTTTATTCCTTGAATGGGGCTTGTTGCTGGTATTGATTGCAGGTTTTTCTCCTATCCCATTTAAAGTTATTACGATTGCGGCGGGAGCGTTTGGATTGCCATTTATTGGTTTTGTATTTGCGGCTCTATTATCCCGTGGTGCACGATTTTTTTTAGAAGGTGGACTTTTACGTTGGGGTGGGGACGATTTAAGGGCTTGGGTTGAAAAATACTTTGAGTGGGCAACCTTGGCGGTAGGTGTTCTAGTCGTTTTGGGTTTCTTAGGGCTATGGCTACTAAGTTAAATTGCTTTTATTTGGCTTTTTTTGTCCTGATGCTTTCAGGCTGTTTCAAAACAGAATTGCCTGTTTACAATCAAACACACCATAAAAGCGTAAGTCATAGCTCTCATGCCTCTACGTATAAGGTTCGTCCTAAGGATACTTTATACAGAATTGGACGTCGCTTTGGGGTGAGTTACAAAACTTTGGCGCGAAATAATCATATTCGTTATCCCTATACGATATATACTGGTCAAAGGATTTATTTAAAAGGCGTTGCTCCTCGTGTACGTACTTTTCCTGTAGCCAAGCGTCAATATAAACCCAGTCGCGTGAAGCATGTGTCGAAAAAGAAAAGTAAAAAGGTGAGTAAAAAGCATGTGGCAAAAAGAGCCGCTGTAACAAGCCGTAAATCAATTGTTTTACGTTGGCCAGTGAAGGGCGTGCTAACCAGCCATTTTGGCCGACGCGGAAGCCGAATGCATGATGGCATAGATATTGGTGCAAAAGAAGGCACTGCGATTTATGCGGCGGCAGCAGGAGAGGTGGTATACTCAGATCATCGACTCACTGGTTATGGGCGATTGATTATTATTCGTCATAGGCATGATTTATTTACTGCTTATGCACACAATCAGCGCAATCTTGTCCGCAAAGGTGATCGTGTTAAAGCAGGGGCTGTGATTGCCCGTGTAGGCCATACAGGTCGTGCAACAGGGCCACACTTGCACTTTGAGGTGAGGCGCGGCCCTACACCCGTGGATCCTCTATCATATTTGCCCAAAAAACGTTAGCCGTACTTCAATAGGGTGCGGTTAAATCACTTTTTTTACCTCTATAGCATATTTATGCGATATGCACTAGGTTTAATATGTATTAGTGTACTCCATACGTTGGAGTCTTTGTCAATTTGACTCCACGGATGGGGGGGGAAATGGTTAAAAAACGCAGTGTTGATCCAATGACTATTTATATGCGTGAAATATCACGTTATAATCTTCTGAGTGCCAAAGAAGAAGTTTCGTTGTCAAGGCGCATTAAAAATGGTGATGAAAGTGCACGCCAGCATATGATTAATGCGAACCTTCGCTTGGTTGTAAAAATTGCGCGACGCTATATGAATCGTAATTTACCGCTAGCAGACCTTATTGAAGAGGGGAATATTGGTCTTATGCGGGCAGTTGAAAAGTTTGATGATGCGCATGGATGTCGTTTTTCAACCTATGCTACGTGGTGGATCCGTCAGTCGGTAGAGCGCGCAATTATGAATCAAGGACGTACCATTCGTTTGCCTGTACATGTGGGTAAAGAGTATAACTCTATGCTGCGCTCAGCGAATCATTTGCGTACCATATTGGGTCGCGAGCCAAGTGAAAGTGAAATTGCTGTGCATATGGGAAAAACACCTGCGCGTGTTCAAGCGTTGTTGAGTTCGACATTAAAAACTGAAAGTGCTGATGCAATATTGCATAGTGATGGTGATTTTACGTTATATGATATCACTGAAGATACTGATGCTGAGTTACCAGGAGATAAATTGGATGCGTCTATTCGTGGTGATATGTTAGCCGACTGGATGGGAAAATTAGGGCAAAAAGAACAGGAAGTGGTACGCTTGCGCTATGGTTTAGAGAGTCAAGATGACCCATGGACGCTTGAGGAAATTGGCCAACATATGGGTGTAACCCGTGAGCGTATCCGTCAAATTCAAGTGATTTCGTTGAAAAAACTGCGTTCGCTGATGGATGCAGATCATATTTGCTTTGAGGAGATTGTTTGACTTTATCCAATACTATAAATTTTCGTGATTTTATTCGAGATATTCCTGATTATCCTAAGCCTGGAATTACTTTTAAAGATATTACGCCGTTATTGGCGGATGGTGATGCTTTTGGAGCCTGTGTTTCGGAATTAGCCTGCCATATGCCGAGTGATGCGAGTCTGATCGTTGGTGTTGAATCGCGAGGGTTCCTGTTTGGTGCAGCCTTAGCTCAACTGACTGGTCTGGGCTTTGTGCCAGTGCGAAAGCCTGGGAAATTGCCAGCCGATGTGCATGCGATTGACTATGAGCTTGAGTACGGCATGGATCGCTTGGAGATTCATCGTGATGCTTTGGGGCATGGTCAAAAAGTTGTCATTGTTGATGATTTACTGGCAACAGGAGGCACTGCTAAGGCGACGTTAGATCTGGTGGTTAACCAACTTGGTGCTGATGTTGTAGCTTGTTTGTTTGTGATTGAGCTTGCTTTTCTTGGTGGGCGCAAACAACTTGCGGATACGCCTGTGCACCATCTTCTCTCTTATTGATAACAGTTTTAAATACATTTTCGTAAACTTTATTTCGTCTTTCTGTTTTTAATGGGCTATTGATTTATGTGCATGGGGATACTGATAAGTCAGTGCGTGCAGGACGCTATTATTGTAGCTATTATGCAGCATTATTATAGGTGTGCTCCTTTGTGGCACACTCATATTATTTATGCCCTCGTAGCTCAGATGGATAGAGCGACCCCCTCCTAAGGGGTAGGCCAGTGGTTCGACTCCACTCGAGGGCACCAAATATTATTTTGCACTTATCTTTCTTGAATATGCCTTTTAATGGGTTTTTAAAGAAAGTTTATTTTAAGAATATGGTGAATATTTAATTTTACCTATAAAACCATTAAAATTTAAACTTAAGTCAGTTTTAGTAAAGGAAAAATGGCACTAGTCTTTTACGGTGTGCTTATCGAATATTGGCCAGTAAAAACAGTTGCGATGCTGCCTGTAAGAATTACACCATCAAGTGTTCCCGATACTAAGACCGTACCACCCGGCATTTCGATGGTTTGTGGGCGATCGTGGCCTTCCACTTGCCAAATAGCAGCAGCAGTGGCGCACGCACCAGAGCCACAGGCAGGCGTGCGTCCTGCGCCGCGTTCGATAATGTCGATATACGCATGGTCGGCGACTTGCCCTGTGACAATTTCAACATTTCTATTTTCAGGGAATGACTCCACTGCTTCAAAAAATACGGAATGTTGGTTGCCAATTTCAATATCAACATGGGTATCGGTTTGATTTGTAATCTGAGCGGTGCCCATTTCCACAGCGATACCATGTTCTGTTCGGGTTGCTTTTACAATGCGATCATTCAGAGCAATGGATACAGATGCTTTGTTCAGGCTATCGAGCAACAAAGAGCCCGCACAACGCAAACCATTACCGCAATTTGCAGCCTCTGTACCATCGTTATTGAAAATACGCATATGTGCATCGGCATCGATGCTGGGTGTTAGAACCAGCAATTGATCACAGCCAATGCCATAACGGCGCTCGGTAATTGTGCGAACAAATTCGTTGCTGCACTCTGGCAGTTCATTTTCTAAACCATTAAGTACAATAAAATCATTGCCTTGTGCCTGCATTTTGGTGAATGGAAGTAGTTGTGAGTTTGACATTATTTACGATGCTCAACTTCGACAGTAGTATAAACACCACCACGAACATTAAAGACAGCCGTAAGCTTTAGATAGCGTGGATCCACAGCTTCGATTAAATCAGATGCCATCATATTGGTTACTTGTTCATGAAAATGTCCTTCATCACGAAAACTCCAGTAGTACAATTTTAGCGATTTTAGTTCAACACAAAGTTCACCTGGAATGTAGTCAATTTTAATTTCTGCAAAATCAGGCTGCCCTGTTTTAGGGCACAGGCAGGTGAATTCAGGTGAATCAATCTTGATATGATAATCACGTTCAGGGTTCGGATTCGGAAAAACTTCCAGTGTTTTAGAAGCTTCGGCAGTAGGCTTGTTACCCAGTTGGGTTAAATTTTTGGTAAGTGACATGGTTAAACCTCAAAATGTTCGATAATATCGGAGTAAATAGCGGTAAGTGTGTCCAATTCATGGGTGGCAACACACTCATTCACTTGATGGATGGTGGAGTTGGTTAAGCCCAGTTCTGCGACAGGCACACCTGCAGCTGCAATAAAACGACCATCGGATGTTCCGCCACCGGTATCACGCAGTGTTGTGATGTTTGTGATCCGTTCAATGGATGCACAAACAGTATCTAAAAATATACCATCGGGCGTAGAAAAGGCAGTTGCAACATGGTCGAAGTCAGCTGTGGTATCACAGCTTTCGCATGCAGTTTCAACCAAGGATTTAATTTGTTCAAAATTGTTGCCAGGGTTATAACGAATATCCAAAAATGCTTCGGCAGTGCCTGGAATCACATTGCTTGCGCCTGTGCCACTATTGAAGTTAGTAATTTGGCAAGATGTGGCTGGAAACCCATCGGCTACCTGACCCCAATCAATATTGGAAATGTTATCCAGTGCAGGGGCGGCACGGTGAATGGCATTATCGGCATCTTGTGGGTAGGCAGAATGCCCCTGTTTACCATGAAATGTGATACGAGCCTGTACAACACCACGGCGACCACGACGAATCGTATCGCCGACCTTTTCAGCGCTGGATGGTTCGCCAACAATCACTGCATCAGGCAATGTGTTGTTTGCTTGCATATGCTCAACAATTCGAATCGTGCCATCAACGGAATCGCCTTCTTCATCGGATGTGATCAACAACTGTAGAGTAGGCAAGGGCGTTTGTTGCGCACAAAGTTGTGCCACGGCTGACATCCAACAGGCAATACCGCCTTTCATATCCTGCGCACCACGACCATGTAATATACCATTATCTACAATGGCTTCAAAAGGAGGGTGCGTCCATGCTTCAACAGGCCCTGTTGGTACAACATCAGTATGCCCTGCAAAGGCTAAGGTGCCTTTAAGCTCGCCTACTCGTGTATAAATGCTATTGGTAATGCCAGCAGTGTCCACGGAGGTGTGTACAAAGCCTAAAGGTGCTAACAATGATTTAATGTAGTTCTGACAGCCGGCATCTTCAGGTGTGGGTGATTCGCGACGCATTAATTTGATGGCTATATTTAGCGCAAGCGATTGGGTCATGTAGATTCTATCCTTTCAAATGATTCGCATCGACGTTCAATGCCATTAAAACAGTGTTGCTGTGTTGCTAGTTGTTCGATTTGTTTAATTGTTGCGGAGTCTATGTGTTCAAAGACTTCCATGAAAGTTGTCTTTTCATTTTGTGTGCGTTTGTAGAGCTTTCCTTGAATGCCATGGTCTGTTTTAATATGACTTATCCATGATTGAAATGCATCTTCGTGGCTCCTTGCTGCATGATACCAAACAAAGGCAGAGAAACGCTTGCCTTCAGGCATGACAAGCTTCAAGCACAGTGATTTTATCGCCGTTTTCAAGTGTTAAGGGTGTATTCTTTTCTACAGATTCGATGGGTAAATGAGCAATGCCAAAATGCTCATCAAGCATATTAGTCGCGGCTGAAGTAAGCATGCCTATCTTATTACTGCTTTGGATGGGGCAGGGGGTTACTGGTAAAACACCTTGAATTTGTACACGATATAACTTCTTTTTAATGCCCTTTCTCCAGTGCATACGGCTGGTAACTTCTTGTCCGACATAACAGCCTTTATCAAAGCTTACACCATTCATCTCAATTAAATTGGCATTTAGTGGGTGGGTGGATGCATCCCAATCATGCCCAAAACGAGAGGTGCCATATATGATACGGGATTTTTCAAAGTCAGTTTCACTGCATGCGCTTGAAAGGTCATCAAGTGCTTTATGGATATCAGTGTTCTTCATAATCAACCAAACACCCTGTTTGGCAGCTTCGGGCATTGGCAGTTTAGCTTCGATAGGTTGAGTGAGCTCTTGAATGATTTGTTTTGTGTTATCGCCCTGAATGGATAAAACACCCAGTGTCTCAACTTGCCCCAAACGAATATCATGACCCAATGCAAAGCGGCGCAATCGCTCAACCAATGTAATAGCATAGGGTGTAGGCGTAACTATGATAAGTTCATCACCTGCATCTATGATATGCATATCAGCAATCATTTTCCCCTGTGGGGTAAGTACGGCAGTATAAAGAGGATTGGTGGGGGTGAGTAGGTTTATATCCTGAGTAATTTGCCCTTGCAAGTAGGTGCGAATATTGCTGCCTGATGCTTTTAAAACTGCAAATGATGCGCGATGGCAACATGCGTTCTGTGTTGAGGGAGAATCTATCATGGCGATATGATGGTCAGTCATGATGGTGAGTTCAAGCCTTGGAAAAATCATGTTATTAATACTTAAATATTTGGCAAGTGCATATTAATAACAAGGAGCCTGCTGGGATGAGTGATCTTCCCCCGATAAAACGGACATCAAAACCTATCAAGGAGATGTCTGATGCCCAAGAGCAATCAACCAAGGAAAACCTGGAAATATAGCGAGGAATTTAAGTCCAAAGCTGTGCAGTTAAGCTT
>Ga0316204_10005421_pt1 | contig 21054 bp, 15 predicted proteins | sample 6monrhotite_MG_2_FD_205661 | JGI IMG/M metagenome (GOLD analysis project Ga0316204, IMG submission 205661) | Microbial mat bacterial communities from mineral coupon in-situ incubated in ocean water Damariscotta River, Maine, United States -... | ecosystem: Environmental > Aquatic > Marine >... | reverse complement strand
CCGCCCTTCTTGTGCATATACCGTTTCCTTCGTTTCCTTATTTATATAAGCACCAACCAACAGACCCTCTGGGGATACAATGTTGGAAAAATCCCATTTCAAAAGTACGCTGTCGATTGTATTGGCCAGATAAGAGTATCGGTTTTTCAGAATCCGCATCCACACAAGGAAGCGTCCGATATCCAACGCTGAAAATCCGACCTCGCCGGGTTTATTGGTATAATCGACCTGCGCGCCGGTTTTGGTGTGATACACTTTGTTGGGCATTTCACCGCGAAACAATTTAAGCCCCTTGATCGTCGTTAAAAGGCGAAAAATCCGATCATCAAATTCGGGTTTTTCGATCAAGCATAACTCGTAGGCAGCAACCAAGCCGCTTATATATGAAGCCGTGTCCCACATCGTGGTCGATGGGAAATTGCCAACCGAATTTGCAAGGCCGGTTGTCGGCTGTGTAAATTTTTCGAAATAGCGCCACGCCACTTTTGCCGCCCGCAATTCACGCTCGCTAAGAAACCCGCGGCGATCTTTGTATTTGCGGACATATCCGTTGCGGCGCGTGTAACCAGGGGGCAAATCCACATCCAAATTGGTTTTTTCAAAATAGTCGCTTGGTATTTCACACATGCGCGGCACCCGTTCTGTCTTGGGTTCGTTATAGGCCACGCTTGTGGTGATTGCGGGTCGGTTTCCCCGCATCAATGCCGGTATATCGTCAAGATCGCTGCCCGCAATAATGGGATCAATTTCTTCTTCTTGATACAAAAATACATTGCGTGCGATCTGACTGGCCCCAAACGCGGTCGCGGTGATTGCCGAAAAGGATACAACCAGTGCAACGACGCCAAAGCGTGACGTTTTTCGTGAGGTGCCATAGGCGGATTTGAGTCGGTTTTTCATCGAGACCTTCCTAAACTTGCCCCTAGATAAAGGTCTGAAAGTTAAAATCCGAATAATTGAAATTGTAAAAAATTAGCGCGCAACTTTGTTCAGATTAAATTCATTTCTTAGAAATCAAAAATTTACGATTTGGCCCTATCGCTGGTGTTCAATGATTGGTTCAACCGGAATCTTTCCTGCTGGGCATGATTTGTACAAAACTGGGGGTATTCCATTGGACGACACCATTCAAACTGCTGATAACATACTGGAAAACCAACCCGTTTTTCGAGATCGAGCGATGCCCAGATGGGCCTTCGTTTTGACGTGGGTTTTTGGAATTCTCAGCTCTTTATGCTGGATATCCCTCGCCATTTTCGCGCTTCTATTTCAATCGATGGTGATAGAAACAGGCGAAAAGGGCGTGATTCCGATCCTCGCTATTTTGGCAATCGTTCCTGTTCTGGCCGCGCTGATTTTAGATTATTCATATGCGCGTTCGTTGGCTGGTTACGGTATTCAACGCGGGCCGGCTGAACTGCGGGTTCGGGCTGCGGTCGCCGCTATTCTGGTTCTTGTTTTGGGGTTCGTAAATCCGTTCCTGCCACTGGGAATCATATTCGGCGGATTTACCGTTTTCGCCTTGATCCGGCTTTATTGGACATTGGTTGACCGGGACAGGCTTTGGGATTTCAATCCAGAAGAAGCCGCTTCAATTTTTTCGGGGCGCGACCGGTTAGGGTTTAAAATGGCGCAAGACACGCCAGCAACCAGCCCCAGTTTTTTACGCAGCCTTCGCAATGTGGCCTCTGCCATCGGGTTTTTGGTGACTTTGGTCATTGGCAGTTGGCTGGCGGCCAGCAACGTCCTCACTTCATCTGCTGTTTTTGCCGCCGTGCTGTTAAGCCTTTGGGCGACCGAATCAATTGGCGCGTTCCTTTCGATGCTTCAATTTGACAAACCACCGTCTTACAGCCGTTCGGGCAATGTCATTCAAGTTGAATTGGAAGACGACCCAGCACGTGATGAACACAAAGGGCTTTGGGTGCAGGATCTTTCTGTTTCGACCGCGTCTGGCCAAAAGCTGCTGCGCGACGTCAATCTGGAGGTTCCGCCCGGCACTTTGGTGGGGGTAATTGGCGATGCTGCGAGCGGCAAAAGCCTGTTGTTGTCCAGCCTGATTTCTCCTTATGACTTATGTGCGCTAACTGTCGAAGGGCACGTCCAGTTCAACGAGGGCAATTTGTGGTCACGCAGTGCGGACCCGCAATTTATCCCAGCTGTCTATTTGCCGAAAGAACCGATTTTGCTGCCGACCAGCGGTTTGAAAAATCTGACTTGTTTTCAAGATGCGCGGGTAAAAGAACGTGCCCGCAAGATCATGGAACAAATGTTATATTCCGGTGAAGCCGCTGATCGTATTTTGGAGGCGAATGATGCGACGCTTTTGTCCGCAAGTGAACAAAAAGCCTTGGGTTTTGCGCGCGCATTTCTGTTAAACCCTGGTTTGTATCTTATTGATCAACCAGAGGTAAGTTCTTCCGAGGCGATGATCGCCGCGCTATGTCAAAGATTTCAAATCGAGCGCCGATCTGGCCGCTCGTTCGTCGTTGTGACCGACAATCGTGCCATCCATGAAATGGCTGACTTTTTACTGGTAATGAGTGACGGTCGTGTCATAGACTATGGCCCCTCCGACGATGTTCGTGCGCGCATGTCATCTGGATGGGCGCGGCTGGTTGTTGATCGCAGCCTGGACAGCGAGGAGGCCGTGCAAAACTGGATACGCAGCCATTTCCGGCGTGACGGTGACGAAAAAAACCGGCGTAATGTCAGCATTGTCGCATCCGAACTTTTAGCGCTCTCTTGCCAGGAAAACGTCGCCTACGGTGATGGGCGCGCGAGCTTTGATTTCAAACATCAAAAAGAACATTGTATCCTTCGTATAAAGGATCGGGGCGAACTGTTGACAAGCGGTCAGATGGCCAAAGCCGACGCGCGAAAAGACGCTAAAATCGCGGAAAGTGGAACGCCGACCGCCTTGGGCCGAATTTTACGCGATACGCTGACATTTGATCAATCATTGGTCGATGGTGAGCGCACAATTTCACTGACCATTCGCACCTATGATCCCAGGTTGACCAAGCGTGATCAGGTTAACGAAAATGCGCGGTAGAACCCGATCAAAAGTGCCGGTCGCCCAACCATCGGCCCCCTTGGTTCTGCACACAATTGCATGGGCCCTGTTTGGATTGGGCGCGGTCGCATTACTGATGGTCATCATGTTTCGGATAACTGTGCCGATGCTTATTCCAAATTCCGGAAAGTATTTGGGCCAAATGCGTCCCGACTTTGGTATCACAACAGTGGATTTACCAGCCAACAGCGAGCTTTTGGAAGTTAATGTAAAGGAAGGCGATCGGGTCAAAGCCGGAGATATCCTCTTTCAATTAAACTACACGGCTCTGGAACACGAAAACGACCGCCTGAATCGACGCCTGCTAGGGCAGCGACTGGTTCGCCAATGCTTTTTGGATTGGCCAGAAAACCCGTTTTCTGCAACTGAATTGATCGAACTACGGAAAAGTTTTGAAAATCCAGAAGATAGGTTTTCTTTTGACGCGGCCGCCGCCGAATGCCGCGTGACACTGGACGCACATAAACAGGAAATACAATCTCAAAATGAAACGATTGCCACTCTATCCAAACGATTGGAATTATTAAAAAACAAACTTGCCCTATTGACGACCGCCCCCTTGTTAGCCGAAGCAACAGCCCAGTCCCGCCTGCGTTTGGCCTATGAGGCAATGTCAATTGCATTGGCTCAAAACCTTACCGAAATCGCGTTGAAAAATGCAACAAATGACAATCTAGAATATCTGACCCAGGGACGCGGAAAGATGCTGACCCGAGCAAGGGAAGTCAGTCAAAAGACCGAGGAAATCACCCGTGCGCAAAAGTTACTTACAAAACTTCTGGCCCAACCTGATGTTCGGGCAGATATTGACGGGCAAATCATCCGCATCCGCGATGATCAACTTTCGGGCCGATATGAAACTGCTGTGCCGCTCATCGAAATGCGGGATTTTGACAACAATGGACTTCTTGTGAGTATGAACATGCCAGCGTTGCAAGCCACCGAACTTCAACTAAATCAGCCAGTCGAAGTTATTGCGATTGCTCTGGCCGACAACAGTCCACCGCTTAAGGGGCGCATCACAAATATTCGTTCAGACCGCAATATTGCGGCACAAGGCCTGCTCGCTGTTGAAATTGTACTGGATTCCGGTGCTCTGACTCTTTTGGAAAACTCTTCGACAGGTTCAGCCATGCATGGTTCAGAAACCGCGGCATCCGTGCAGGTCCGCTTATCACCAACTTCATTGTGGCCCGAAATATTAAACGCTATGCAACGATCCACAGGTCTGACATCAAGTCGGCTTGCAGATTTTAAGCCGCCAAAAACTTGGAAGCTGCGTGAAACACTTCTATCAAAAGAACCTAACCTGTCGGAGAGTGCGAACCACATCGCCACATACTAGGGCCTATGACATCCGAAAATCTGGCGTGACCAATTTTACGTCTAGATAACACATTCTGATAGGTTGTCGCTTTTTGCTGTCGCTACGTTAAAGCAGTATTATTCCACCGCGCGGGCCTTTGCGATCAAATCAAGCATACCTTCCTTTTCCACAAACCCCGGCACCAGCTGGTTTCCGATTACAAATGACGGTGTGCCGTTAAAACCAAGGTTACTTGCCAGTTGGCGTGACAAAGCGATATGGGCGGAGACCTCGGGCGCATCCATATCTTGTTTTAACTGGACAAGATCAAGGCCCACTTCAACGGCAACAGCCAAAATACCATTTTCGCTGCGGGCGCCATTGCCCCCCATCAAAGCCCAATGAAATTCTTCGTATTTTCCTTGTTTACGCGAGGCCAGTGCGGCCCGTGCTGCAAAAACAGACTCTTCACTTAGGATCGGCCATTCACGAAAAACCATCCGCAAATTTGGATCGTTTGCCATCAAATCCTGCATGATCGAATAGGATTTTTTGCAAAATCCACAATTGTAATCAAAAAATTCAACCATCGTGACATCGCCATCGGGATTACCCAGAACAAAGGCATTTGGGTCATTAAACAGGCTGTCCGCTTGCGCCGATAGCGATGCCGCCGCAGCGGATGCCGCAGCGGCTTCATCGCGGGCGCGCAAAATGGCGACCGCTTCCATGATGATGCCCGGGTTGTCCAGAATAATTTTCAAAACCAATTCGGGATTGGCCTTCACAGCCTCAATCGCGATGCCGCGCACGTCATCGCGGCTCAGGTTTTGCGCCATTGCAAAACTAGGTAAGATCACCAAAAAAGCAACGATTAAAAATTTAAATACCTTGGTCATAAAGTTTCCTTTTTCGATCATTTTTTACAACAAACGGGGCAATCGCACCGATGTCAATTCAAGTTTTCGCCACTCCACTCGGTTAGCAGCGGAACTGGCCAAGGGTTTTCATTGGCGTTATTGCCTCGACCGCGACATTCAAATCCAAAACAGCACCGGTTCCTGATGCGAGCGCACGTTCAAAAGCGGCGGTAAATTCCACCGTGGTTTCAACCCGTTCTGCGTGAAACCCATAAGCCTGCGCAAGGGTGGTAAAATCGGGATTTACCAGTTCCGTGCCCGAAACACGGTGCGGAAAATCGCGTTCCTGATGCATGCGAATGGTGCCATAAGAGCCATTATTTACAATCAGTATGATCGGCCGTGCGCCCATCTGCATGGCTGTGCCAAGTTCCTGACAATTCATTTGAAAATCGCCATCCCCCGCGAAACAAACGACCTGACGATCTTTGTAAAGGATTTTTGCTGCTATCGCCGCGGGCACGCCATAACCCATCGCGCCACTTTGCGGGGCCAACAGCCACTGTTTGGGCCCGTACAAAAAGTGTTTTGACAACCAGATCGCAAAATTTCCGGCGCCATTTGTCAGGATCGCAGTATCACTCAGCCGTTCTTGTAAGTATCGTGTTACGACGCCCATATCAACCGGGCTGGGCTGGGCGGGCACTTGCTGGCCAGCCTCAAAATCGGACCGGGCCTGACCACACCAATTACCCTTTTGAGTTTTGTGCGGCAGTTGCCGCAGCGCCGCCACAATTTGGTTGGGCCCTGCCAAAATAGGAATATCCGCCTGATATATCTTGTTTAACTCCTCGGCGCCTAAATGGCTGTGAATCAAAATCTGCGCCATTTTTGGTGATTGGAACAAGGTATAGGCGTCGGTTGTCATTTCACCAAAACGAATATTAATCGCCAAAATAAGATCAGATTTTTCAATCAAGCGCCGCACCGATGCGGCCATACCAACACCCGCATGGCCGGCAAAACAGGGCGAATGGTTGTCCAGCAAATCCAAATACCGAAAGGCACTGACGCAGGGTATGCCCTGCCCTTCAACAAAATCGCGCAGATCATTCTTGCCCTGATCGCTCCAACCGCTGCCACCAACAATCACCAAGGGCCGCTCGGCGGCGTTAAGCTTTTCTGCAATTTCCGTAATTTGCCCAGTTGTAGGCGCAGGTTCTGCAATGCGCACAGGCCCACAGGCCGCCGTCGTGACAGGGGCACTTAACATATCTTCGGGCAAGGAAATGACCACCGGACCGGGCCGACCCGACAGCGCCGTTGCCCATGCGCGACTTACAATTTCAGGAATGCGTTCAGCATCGTTGATTTCAACCACCCATTTGGCCAAGGGCGCAAAAAATGCGCGGTAATCCACCTCTTGAAACGCTTCGCGATCGCGCAATTCCGCCCCCACTTGCCCGATAAACAACAGCATCGGTGTCGAGGCCTGCATCGCCGAATGCACCCCGATGGAGGCATTGGTCGCCCCGGGGCCACGGGTGACAAAACAAATCCCGGGCGCGCCGGTCAACTTGCCATATGCCTCGGCCATATAGGCACCGCCCCCCTCATTGCGGGTACCGATAAATGGCAGGCTGTCCCGGGCATCGTAAAGACCGTCCAATGCCGCAAGAAAGCTTTCGCCGGGCACGCCAAACGCGTGTTTTGCCCCAAGGTTTTTCAGACAAGCCACCAACAAATGGCCACCGTTTTGATACTCAGGCAATGTGTGCTCCTATTGCGACGCTGTTTTGTGGGGTTTCAACTGATCGTTGGGCTTTCATTCTTCGCGCCCCATCGACTTTAATCTTTGGTGAAATTCTGCCGCCGAAGGCAAGCCCTTCTGCAACGCAAAAACATAGGCATGGGTCAAATAAAAACTGGCCCCAACCGGATCATTTTGCGCACTCGCCCAATCCGCCGCCTCGCCATAAAGGCGCGACAGTTCCGCCAAATCACCCGAGGCATGGGCGGCCAAAAGCTGGCGATCCAATTGGTCTTTGGTCATTTGAAATGTGCCCCATATTGATTCCGCAGGATATTTTTTTGCACTTTGCCCATGGTGTTGCGCGGCAATTCATCCAGAATAAATATTTCTTTGGGCTGCTTAAATTTCGCAAGCCTTTGATTAAGCGCTTCTTTTATGTTTTTCAGATCAGGGCAAGCGCCAGATTTGGCCACGATCACCGCCAAAACGCCTTCGCCAAAATCGGGGTGCGGCACCCCAAAGACCGCGCTTTCCAACACGCCGCTTTGTTCATCCAACTGGGTTTCAACCTCTTTCGGATAAACGTTAAAACCACCGGTAATGACCAAATCCTTGCCGCGCCCGACGATCGAGATATAGCCGTCATTGCTGGCTATTGCCAAATCACCGGTGATGAAAAAACCGTCACTGCGCAATTCCTCGGCGGTTTTTTCCGGCATCTGCCAGTAGCCTTGAAAAACATTTTGGCCGCGCACTTCCAACACCCCGATTTCACCGTTTGGCAGTGTCGCCCCCGTCGCGGGATCGCAAATCTTGACTTCGATCCCCGGCAAAGCCGTGCCAACGGTGCCCGCTCGGCGTTCGCCAAAATACGGGTTTGACGTGATCATATTGGTTTCAGTCATCCCGTAGCGTTCCAGAATTTTATGCCCCGTGCGGGCCTCAAATGCCACATGGGTATCGGCCAGCAAGGGGGCCGACCCAGACACAAAAAGCCGCATATGCCCGACCAAATCGGCGTCAAACCGGGCATCCGCCAACAAGCGTGCATAAAACGTCGGGACGCCCATCATCGTGGTCGCCTGTGGCAAGGCGTTCAACATGTTTTCAAGGTCGAAACTTGCCTGAAAAACCATCCCAGCACCGGCCAGCAGGCAAATGTTGGTGGCAACAAACAAGCCATGCGTGTGAAAAATCGGTAAGGCGTGCAAAAGCACGTCGTCGGATGTGAAATGCCATGCGTCGCGCAAAACAGCGGCATTGGAAATCAAGTTTTGCTGACTTAGCATTGCACCTTTGGAACGACCGGTGGTTCCCGATGTATAGAGCAGCGCCGCCAAATCATTCGGCCCACGCGCCACGGTTTCAAATTCATCAGGCAGGCCCAATGCAAGTGCTGCGAAATCCCCGCTGCCGTCTTGGTTAAGTACCGCCAATTTGGTACCGCAGGACGCGGCCACCGGCGAAAGGGCCGCCGCATTGCGCCCGTCACACAACATCAGTTTCGCGCCAGAATTTTCCAGAAAATACATTACTTCATCGACGGTATAGCCGGAATTTAGCGGAAAAAACACAACGCCCGACTGCACGCAAGCCGCATAAACTGCCAAGGCCTGGGCTGATTTTTCCACCTGCACGGCCAATCGATCACCCGCGACAAGCCCATACTGCGCGACCGCATTGGCGAAACGTGCCGCCATTTTGCAAAATTCGTCGAAGCTTATTTCGCGATCGGGCAAATACAAAAAACTGTCCGGATTGCCGCGATGTGGGGCAAATAAGCAGTCATAAAGCGGATTTTGCATTATTCCTCCGTGGTTTTGCGGCGAAACTGGCATCTTCTACCGCTTTGACGCTGGTCAATCGCACAGAAACCCTATACCGCGCCCACAAACAGACAATCAAACCCCAAAAGGCACCAATTATGGACATGCGCAATATTGCGATTATCGCACACGTTGACCATGGCAAAACCACGCTTGTGGACGAGCTATTGAAACAATCCGGTCTTTATCGCGAAAACGAGGCGACAACCGAACGCGCCATGGACAGCAATGATCTGGAACGCGAGCGCGGAATCACGATTTTCGCCAAGCCAACCTCGGTGGAATGGAACGGCCTGCGCATCAACATCGTCGACACGCCGGGTCACGCCGATTTTGGCGGCGAGGTTGAGCGGATCCTGTCGATGGTTGATGGTGTGGTATTGCTGGTGGATGCCGCCGAAGGCCCGATGCCGCAAACCAAATTTGTAACTTCCAAAGCCTTGCGCCTTGGGCTGCGTCCGATTGTTGTGCTGAACAAAGTCGACAAACAAGACGCCGAACCCGATCGTGCGCTGGATGAATGTTTTGATTTGTTTGCCAACCTTGGGGCCACCGACGAACAGTTGGATTTCCCGCATATGTATGCCTCGGGCCGCAACGGTTGGGCGGATATGGAACTGGACGGCCCGCGCAAGGATTTATCGGCATTGTTCAAACTGATCGTGGATCACGTGCCCGCCCCTGCGCAACTGGCGAATGTGGACAAGCCGTTCACAATGTTGGCAACAACTTTGGGCGGTGATCCGTTCCTTGGCCGATTGCTGACCGGTCGGGTTGAAACCGGCCGCGTGAAAGCCGGCGAACAAATCAAATCCATGAGCAGCGACGGCGCATTGATTGAAAACTTTCGCATCACCAAAATTTTGGCGTTCCGCGGATTGGGACAACAAGCAATTGAATATGCCGAAGCGGGCGACATCGTATCCATCGCAGGCATGTCAAAGGCCACTGTTGCCGACACATTATCGGCGCAATCGGTCAACGACGCCATCCCCGCACAGCCGATTGATCCGCCAACCATCACCGTTACTTTTGGCATCAACGACAGCCCACTGGCCGGTCGGGATGGTAAAAAAGTGCAAAGCCGCGTCATTCGTGAACGCTTGATGAAAGAAGCTGAATCCAATGTTGCGATCAAGGTGACCGACAGCGAAAGTGGCGATGCCTTTGAGGTTGCAGGGCGCGGCGAATTGCAGATGGGTGTGTTGATTGAAAACATGCGTCGCGAGGGTTTCGAACTGTCAATTTCACGTCCGCAAGTGCTGATGCGCGACGTCGATGGTCAAAAACTGGAACCAATTGAAGAGGTTACCATTGATGTGGATGACGAGTATTCCGGCGCGGTCATTGAGAAAATCACCGGCGTCCGTCGTGGTGAGCTGGCCGAAATGCGCCCGGCGGGGGCGGGCAAAACCCGCATCATCGCGATGGTGCCCGCGCGTGGTCTGATCGGCTATCACGGCGAATTCTTGACGGATACACGCGGCACGGGCGTTTTGAACCGGGTTTTTCATGACTGGGCGCCCTATAAGGGGCCAATCCCGGGTCGTCGCGCCGGGGTGCTGATTTCCATGGAAAACGGCGTTTCGGTGGCTTACGCGATTTTCAACCTCGAGGATCGCGGCAAGTTTTTCATCGGTGTGCAAGAAGACGTTTATCAAGGCATGATCATCGGCGAACATAACCGCGAAAACGATCTGGAAGTGAACCCACTGAAAGGTAAAAAACTGACCAATGTTCGCGCTTCTGGCACGGATGAAGCGGTGCGTCTGACCACGCCGGTGAAAATGTCGCTGGAACAGGCGATCGCCTATATCGACAATGACGAATTGGTCGAGGTAACGCCAAACGCCGTGCGTTTGCGCAAGCGGTATCTGGACCCCCATGAACGCAAACGGCAATCGCGTTCTGGAAATTGACTTGAAAAAGCCCCGTTTATCGCGGGGCCTTTTTTCTTAGGCCGTAAAGTCGCGCATCATGACCGACTGGCCGGTTGCCGCGGATTTTTGTGCAGCCAATCCCATGGCCACCGCCCAATCCCCATCAGAAACCGTCACCTCGACAATGCCCTGCCCGCGCACAGCGGCATTGAATTTCTGGTGTTGATAAAATGTTGATCCATTGTGATCCCCGACCGCCAATAATGTGGCATCAACAGGGATATGCAACTCTCGCGGCCCCATCGGATGGCGCGGGCTTTCCACCAGTTTTGCTACTGGTGCCGCGCCCATTTCCGGTGGCCAGAACCGTCCGGGGCCGGGCACAAAACACTCGATTTTTCCCTGCGGCCCGACGGCTGTAATTTCTTCTTGATAGCGGCTGCCCTCGGCAAACATGCACAGTTCTAGCATCGCGCGTGCGCCGTTTTCAAAATCAACAATCACATAGCCATTGTCCAAAATATCCGAAGCGCGGCCTTCATAAACCTCGTCCAAATGATTAACATCCTGCCCTGCGCTGGCCATGACGCGCACCGGATCACAGCCGATCATCAGACGCATCAGATCAAAATGGTGACAGCATTTTTCCACCAAAGTACCGCCAGATTGATCAGAGAAACGGTTCCAATCGCCAACTTTGCGCAAAAACGGAAACCGGTGTTCGCGGATGGTCAACATTTTGATGCCCCCCGTCGCCGCCCCGGATTTTTCCACCAGCGCTGAAATCATCGGCATGTAGCGATATTCCATCGCCACCCAAATCGGCGCCGGATGACTGGCGGCCATGGCGCGCAAACGCGGGGCATCCGCGGGGTCGGTATACAGCGGTTTTTCCATCAAAACCGGCAATCCGGTATTTTCCGTGATCAAAGCCAAATGCTCGACGTGCAAAAAATTGGGGCTGACGACAACCAAACAATCCAAACCATCATGTTTCAAAAATTCAAGCAAATCCACATAAAGCGTGGCATCAGGCAGCATCTTGGCCACAATTGCCTGCATTTGTGCATCAGGTTCCAACACCGCCACCACTGCCACATCCGGCAAAAGCTGAATATTGCGGATGTGTTCCTGGCCCATCATGCCACAGCCGATCATGCCGTATCGCAAGGTGTTCTGCATCATTTTTCCTATTGCAACCGCGCAATATAGCGCGCCTTTTCAGTGTCAAACCACGTGCGCGAATATTCCGCGCGCGCCTCGTTTTGCGCCCATGAAATCCGCTCGATAAATCCGCAAGCCGCACCTATCTCGAAGCTTTCGTGCGACCAGTCCGGCATCCGAGCCAATGAAACCTGATCTTCAATGCGCATGATCCACAGGTTCAGCCGCTGGCGGTAAAACAGATAAAGCGATTCTGATAGATCGCTGGGCAAAAGTGTCTGAACATAACTTTGGTCCAGCCAAATCTCTTCCATGGCAACGGGCGTTGCATCAAGATACCGCAAACGACGTATGCGGTGCCCCTGCGCCGATTGGCCAAAATCCGGTGCATCAACAGGTTTGGGCAATCGGTCAATTGATAATACCTGCGCCCGTGGCAAGCCACCACCGCCGATCAATTCCAGTCGAAAAAGTGCATAAACACTGCGAATATCCTGCCGGTGCCGGATATAGTTTCCCGACCCTTGAACCCGCTCAACCAATCCTTTGTTTGTCAATATATCCAATGCCTTACGAAGCGTTCCTACGGCGATACCAAGGCTTTCGGCCATGATTTTTTCCGGTGGCAATTTCGCACCGTCCAACAAACGCCCCCCCATAATATCACGGATCAGGACCTCGCTGATTTGGATGTATCTTGGTAAAGATGATGGATCGGGCAAATCAAATTCCACTGATATTGATGCATGATTGATGCACTAAATGGACGCCGCCAGCAATAAAAATTTTCTGTTTCCGATCGGAAACAATTGGCTTGCAATACCCGACAGTTTCGATAAGTTCCGCACAACCAAGGGAGACACTGACAGCGCGTCAGGGCCGAAGGAGCAACCGCCCCGGAAACTCTCAGGCAAAGGGACCTTGGGGAAAACAACACTCTGGAGAGTGGTCAGCAATGGCCCGCCGAAGGGATAACAATCTCAGGCAAACGGACAGAGGGGGCATCAGGAACGCAATTTCGCGTGCGCTTGATGCCGGACAACCGGCCAATATGTTAACCAAGGGGCCGATTGATGACCGATCTGATGACCACCGCACTGACCGAATTGCACCGCGAACTGGGGGCAAAACTCGTGCCCTTTGCGGGGTATGAAATGCCGGTTCAGTATCCCATGGGCGTGATGGGGGAACATAATCACACCCGCGCGGCGGCGGGCTTATTTGACGTCAGCCACATGGGACAAGTCATTTTGCGCGCCAAAGACGGCAATCTTGGCACCGCGGCACTGGCGCTGGAAAGCCTCATTCCACAAGATGTTCTCGGGTTGGAACAAGATCGTCAAAGGTATGGTTTTTTCACCAATGACGCGGGCGGCATTCAAGATGATTTGATGTTCGCAAATCGTGGGGACCATTTGTTTTTGGTGGTAAATGCCGCCTGTAAAGAACAGGACATCGCCCATATGCGGGCGCAGCTTGGCGATGTTTGTGACATCACCGTGATCACCGATCGCGCCCTTGTTGCCCTGCAAGGCCCTCAGGCCGAGGCCGCGCTTGAACGGTTAATCCCGGGCGTTGCAGCGATGAACTTTATGGATGTTTTAAGCGCTGATTATCAAGGTGCCACCTGTTGGATTTCCCGATCTGGTTATACCGGCGAAGATGGCTATGAAGTTTCCGTGCCAAACGCAATCGCCGAAGATTTTGCCCGCGCCTTGTTGGCCGACCCGACTGTGGCCCCGATTGGTTTGGGGGCCCGCGACAGCCTGCGTCTTGAAGGCGGGCTTTGCCTTTATGGCAACGACATCGACGCAACCACCACCCCGGTTGAAGCGGCTCTTTTGTGGGCCGTGCAAAAGGTTCGCCGCACCGATGGCGCACGTGCAGGTGGTTTTCCGGGGGCCGATATCATATTGCCACAAATCACCAATGGCGCGGCACGAAAACGCGTCGGGTTGGTGCCGGAAGGCCGCGCCCCGATGCGGGCAGGCACCGAGATTTTTGCCGATGGAACCACCACCACACCGCTTGGCGTGGTCACTTCTGGCGGCTTTGGCCCGACGGTTGGCGGGCCGGTTTCGATGGCCTATCTTGCCAAAGACGCCGCGAAAAAAGACACCAAAGTTTTTGCGGATGTACGCGGAAAACGCATGCCTGCCACCGTCACCGCCCTGCCCTTTACCCCGGCAAATTTCAAACGATAATCACCCCATCGACCATCAAGGAGAAACAAAATGAAATTCACTGAAGAACACGAATGGCTGGCCGCAGATGGCGACATCGTCACCGTTGGCATCACCGCACACGCCGCTGACGCGCTTGGCGACCTGGTTTTTGTCGAACTGCCCGAGGTTGGCAGTACCGTTTCAAAGGACGACGCCATTGTGGTGATTGAAAGCGTAAAAGCAGCCTCTGACATCCTGGCACCGCTTGATGGCGAGATTGTCGAAGTCAACGAAATGCTGGTCGATAACCCGACCAAAGTGAACGAAGACCCGATGGGCGAAGCCTGGATTTTCAAGATGAAACCTGCGGATGCGTCTGACATGGATCAGATGATGGAAGAATCCGCCTATAATGCCTTTATCGCCTAACCTATTGATCTGTCGGAGCTTTCCCCATGTCTTACACCCCATCCCCCTATGAAGCATATGATTTTGCGAACCGTCGCCACATCGGCCCATCGCCCAAAGAAATGGACGATATGTTGGCGGTTCTGGGGGTGGGCAGCATGGAAGAATTGATCGCCCAAACCGTACCCGCAAGCATTCGCCGGCAACAGCCTTTGGCCACCGGTGATCCCTTGTCGGAACGCCAGATGCTGGCGAAAATGCGGGAATATGCCGACCAGAACAAGGTTTTCACCTCGCTGATTGGCCAAGGCTATCACGGCACTTTGGTGCCCCCCGCGATCCAGCGCAACATTTTGGAAAACCCGGCTTGGTATACCGCTTATACGCCTTATCAGCCGGAAATCAGCCAAGGGCGACTTGAGGCTTTGTTGAATTTTCAAACCATGGTTTGTGATTTGACAGGGCTGGAAATCGCCAATGCCTCGCTTTTGGACGAAGCCACCGCTTGTGCCGAGGCCATGACCATGGCGCACCGGGTCGCCAAGACCAAAGCGGGTGCATTTTTTGTCGATGAAAACTGTCACCCACAAAATATCGCCCTGCTGCGGACGCGGGCAAAACCCTTGCGCATTGAATTGATCGTGGGCAACCCCGACGCGATGGATGCCTCGGCTGTTTTTGGCGCGCTATTCCAATATCCCGGCACCGACGGGCAATGCCGCGATTTCACTGATCAGATCGCAGCGCTGCATGACGCCAAAGCCATCGGCGTGGTTTCAGCGGATCCAATGGCCCTGTGTTTGTTGAAAGAACCTGGCGCGATGGGGGCGGATATTGCCGTTGGCAGCACGCAACGCTTTGGCGTGCCGATGGGATATGGTGGGCCGCATGCCGCCTATATGGCCACGCGCGAGGCGTATAAACGGTCGATGCCCGGGCGTCTTGTCGGGGTATCTATTGATGCGCGGGGGGGGCGCGCCTATCGCTTGGCACTGCAAACCCGCGAACAGCATATCCGCCGCGAAAAGGCCACGTCGAATGTTTGTACAGCCCAGGCTTTGTTGGCGGTGATGGCGTCAATGTATGCGGTTTTTCATGGGCCCGAAGGGCTGCGATCGATTGCCCAAGGCATTCACCTAAAGGCGGCACGCTTGGCAAATGCGGTTGAAGCGGCGGGTTTCCCCCTGCGTCACGCCACGTTTTTTGACACGATCACCGTTGAGGTTGGCGCAAAACAGGCGGCAATCATGCAGGCCGGATATGCGGCGAAACTGAATTTCCGTGCCGTGGGTAACACCGCGATTTCACTGACAGCGGATGAAGCGCTCAGCCGTGCAGAAATTTTGCGTGTGATCAGCGCCTTTGGGGCCGCTGATGCAGTCGGTGAATATCGCTTGCCCGACGCTTTGGGCCGCACATCGGAATATCTGGCCCACCCGATTTTTCATATGAACCGCGCAGAAACCGAACTGACCCGGTATATGCGGCGATTGGCGGATCGGGATCTGGCCTTGGATCGCGCGATGATCCCGCTTGGCAGTTGCACAATGAAGCTGAACGCGGCGGCGGAAATGATGCCCATCACATGGCCGGAATTTGGTGATTTGCACCCCTATGCGCCCAAGGATCAGGCCAAAGGCTATACTGCGCTGATTGATGATCTGTCGGCGGCTTTGTGCGATATCACCGGCTATGACGCGATTTCCATGCAGCCAAATTCCGGTGCCCAGGGCGAATTCGCCGGTCTTTTGGCGATCCGCGGCTATCACGCCGCCAATGGCGAGGCGCATCGCAACATTTGCCTGATTCCGATGTCCGCTCATGGCACCAATCCGGCCAGTGCGCATATGGTGGATTACAAGGTGGTGGCGGTAAAATCACTGGCAAACGGCGATATTGATCTTGACGATTTTAAAACCAAGGCAGAATTGCACGGCAAAAATCTGGCCGCCGTGATGATTACCTACCCGTCAACCCACGGGGTGTTTGAAGAATCAGTGCGCGCGGTTTGTGACATCGCGCATGCCCACGGCGGGCAGGTTTATATCGACGGGGCGAATATGAATGCCATGGTCGGGCTGGCGGAACCGGGTAAAATCGGCGGCGATGTCAGCCATTTGAATTTGCACAAAACTTTCTGCATTCCGCATGGTGGTGGTGGGCCGGGCATGGGGCCAATTGGCGTGCGCGCGCATTTGGTGCCGCATCTGCCCGGTGATCCTTTGGCCGGAACCGGTGCGGTGGCGGCGGCGTCTTTTGGATCGCCTTCATTACTGCCAATTTCCTTGGGTTATTGCCTGATGATGGGGGCCGAAGGTTTAACCCAAGCGACGCGTGTGGCGATCTTGTCGGCGAACTATATCGCCAAGCGGCTTGAAGGGTCTTTGGAGGTTTTGTTCAAAGGTCAAAACGGTCGGGTGGCGCATGAATGCATCATTGACACGCGGCCTTTGAAAGATACCGCAGGGGTCGAGGTTGACGACGTCGCCAAGCGCCTGATTGATTGCGGCTTTCATGCCCCAACGATGAGTTTTCCAGTGCCCGGCACGCTGATGGTGGAACCAACAGAAAGCGAAACCAAGGCCGAACTGGATCGGTTTTGCGATGCAATGTTGGGCATTTATGCCGAGGCACAGGAAATTGTCGCGGGCAATTTGGATGCAACCAACAATCCGCTGAAAAATGCCCCGCACACGGTCGAGGATCTGGTTGGTGAGTGGGATCGCCCTTACAGCCGCGAATCCGCCTGTTATCCGCCGGGCAGCATGCGGATCGACAAATATTGGGCACCGGTCAATCGCGTAGACAATGCCTATGGGGATCGCAATTTGATTTGCTCCTGCCCGCCGATGGATCAATATTTGGACGCAGCAGAATAGTACGTTGTGGCGGCAAAAAATCTTGCCGCCACAAGTGCAGGCGTATCAGCGCGCATTGGGGGAAATTTCGGTGCCCGGTGCGGGTTGCCAGTCGTTGTTTTTTGGTGAAAACATCGTGTGCTGTGCGCGACCCTTGTTTTTGCTGGCATAAAGCGCAAGATCCGCGTCACTCAACATTCGGTCGGAATCTGGCGGGCTGTAATATTCGGACAAGGTAGTGCCGATGCTGGCGGAAATTCTGCAAACCTCACCCTCAAACGGGATCGGCACTTCCAGCCCTTTGATGACACGTTTTGCAATCGACTCCAGCAAGTTTAGGTCGTCACAATTACGGATCAACAGGATAAACTCATCGCCCCCGACCCGCGCAACCAAATCTTCTTTGCGGGTTTCTTTGTTCAAAACCTCGGCCACACGTTGCAAAACGGCGTCGCCAGCCGCATGCCCCTGCGTATCATTCACCTGTTTGAAATAATCCAAATCAATATTCATCAACCCAAAAATTTCTGTGGGTGAACCATCATGGGTCAACCGATCCAGCGTCTGATCCAGCGCACGACGATTTTTCAACCCTGTCAGCGTGTCGGTATAGGCCTGCTCTTCGGCAATACGACGTGCGTTTTCCAGTCGATCAGACAGGTCTTTGGACAGCTTCCAAGCATGGGTCTTTGCTTCGATCAGATAGAGCATTTCCACCGTCATATCCGTTGCTGCAAAGTCATTCAGCGTCAGCCCGAACCTTTGCACCACGGAAACCATGGAAAACCCAAGGGACAGATTTATCAGCACCCCAGAATTTGGCAGGCAAACCAAAGTGCCCTTCATTGAAACACTATCATCATCCTGCAATACCACGCTCAACGCGCGCCCTTGCATTTCCTTAAGTTGATCCATTGAATTTGAAATTCTTGGGCGCCGGACTTGCAAAAACTCAAAAATCGTTTTTGGCATATTCGGTTGCGCCAGAGCGATTTTTTCAATCGTTGTCCCCATCTGAAGGATTTCGCCTGTGTCACCCACCACAATATGCATCGGCAAAACCAAACTGATCAGGTCAAGCGGCAGTGAAATATTTTCGGGCTTGCTGGTACTCATCACGTTATCCCCCTGCAACGGCCAGGTCAAAATCACGACCTTTGGCAAAAGAAACATCCAAAACCGAAATGTTGATCACGGCGGCACCTTTTTCCATCTCAAAGCATTCAGGCATGACAAGCGCGCCATAATCGTCACCCATCGCCCGTAAAATGCCCGCAAATACCATGCCAAAACCGGGCAACCCTTCGGCGACATTCAAAGAAAATTCTTCAGTTGAAAGCTGCGTGACGGTAAGGGGCGGCAGGGATAAATCTGGAATTGCCAATCGAACCCTTTCGTGCAGGTCATCCAGTGAATGTAAAAATTCGACAAAACTTGCACCGCCAAAACGCAACAACCGGCGCAAGGCTTGAACGCTTTGGTGGGACACCAGATAAATCCCCAAATCACCCAGTAAATCGTCGCGTTGCTTGTGCAATACGGCACAACTGGAGGCCAAGGTCTTTTCGGTCAGTTCCGGCGGATACGTGAGCATTGCCTCAAAGCTTTGAAAACCCAGCCCGGCGTGGCTGGCAACCTTGCTCCAAGTTTCCAGACCGTAACAGTCTTGTACAAACCCTTGCAGTGAACGGTTTATCAATCCGTGCATTTCATCATTTCTCCTCAACTGCGGGCAAGCTATGCCGCAGCCGTTAAGAAATCATCAAATTGACCCCTGACGGGTCGCCGCCAGTTCGTGCAGTATCGCAAAAAACCTCAATAAATCACCGCAATTTCCAAGTTTAGTCGAATTGGCGGTATTATTGATCAGAAATCTGTCGGCGCGCCGCCTTCGGATTTGCGTCGAGCCACAAAATCGGCCAATTCCTCTTTGATTGCGCTCTCCATTGGCGGTGCTTCGTATTCGTCGATGATCTGTTTGAACAAGTGGTGCGCGCGTTCAGCCGTCCAGATCCCACCGGCAATTTCCCAGGCTTCATAGTTTCGCCAGTCACTCAAAAACGGGCCATAAAACGCGGTTTCATAGCGTTCCTGCGTGTGTTCAATGCCAAAGAAATGGCCGTTGCTGCCGACCTCGCGAATTGCGTCCAATGCGATGTCTTCGGGCTCGGCGGCGCAGATGGCGGGCTCAAAATATCGTTGGATTTGCTGCAAAACCTCACAATCCATGATGAATTTTTCAGGGCTGGCGATCAGCCCGCCCTCCAGCCACCCGGCCGCATGATAGACCATGTTGGTGCGGCTTTGCACCGCCGCCCACAGGCTGTTGGATGTTTCCCACATGGCCTGCCCGTCGGGCACATTGGCCGTACAAACACCCGAGGCGCGCATCGGCAAGCCGTAAAACCGCGCCAATTGTCCGGTCATTTGCGTCGCGCGCATATATTCCGGCGTGCCAAAGGCCGGCGCGCCGGTTTTCATGTCAACATTTGACGTAAACGTACCGATGACACAGGGCGCACCGGGGCGAATATATTGTGCAAGCGCAATCGCGCACAGACCTTCGGCGATGGATTGCGTCACCGCACCCGCCATTGTCACCGGGGCCATGGCGCCGGCCAATGTGAACGGCGTCACGACACAGCCCTGATTTCGCCGCGCGCACCGCATCCAGCCATCCAGCATCGGTTCATCATGCTTTAACGGCGAGGTTGAATTGATGTTGGTGTACATGCGGGGCGTGGCTTCAAATTCTTCATGCGTCAACCCACCCGCAATGCGCACCATTTCAAAAACGTCCTCGACCCGTTCTTTGCCCAATGAATAGGCATGGCACACTTTGTCCGTCAGCGTCAGCTTGTCATAAACCACATCCAGATGGCGCACAGAAGGATGGATGTCTTGGGGTTCAACCGGATAGCCGCCAGCAATGTGTATGCAGTTGAAATATTGGGTTAATTTCAACAGATTTGCACAGTCGTCCCGCGTACCCGGGATCTTTTTATTGCGCGCCATATCCCAATAGGCGGGCGGCGATGACACATTGCCAAAGGCCATGAAGTTGCCACCGATGGTAATGGTTTTTTTCTTATTTCGCGGCGTAAGGGTGAATTGCGATGGCGCAAGGGCGACCATTTCCATCACCCATTCGCGGTCCATGCGTACGTTTGTGCCGTTGATCTTGCAGCCCGCCTTTTTCAGGATGCCCAACGCTTCTTTGTTAAGAAATTCGATGCCGATCTCCTCAAGGATCGTCATCGCTCCTTCGTGCAATTTGACCACTTGTTCTTGCGACAACGGTTCGACCGGGCGGTCAGTGTTGATCGGTTGTTTGAAGGGCATCTGCTGGATCAAAACCCCGCCTCGACGCGCAGTGTTTCCGGCGCGGCCGCCACTTCTTTTCCGTTTGGCGGGATCATCTTGCATGGCTCGTTCCTTTGTTCCGTTATCTTATGTAACGACGCAAGTGATGCCATTCGCGCAAGCATTTGCGACAGATACTGTCGCTAAATGATATAAATAGTCGAGCAAGGCCTAAAGCGTCCCACCTTTAGCCTGTGCCACCAAGTATCACTTTTCGCGTTGAGCCGCAGGCGAAGACAGCGAATAAGGGGGTCATGTTTAAGGCGGGGCGCTCTAGCTGTGAGTTCTCAGGACGTTGTTCATTCGATCCATCTCTGAGAAGCTGAAGTTTGCAAAAACAGAAGCCATCAGGGAGAACCGAATGAACAGCCACAAGAATGCCCGTCTTGCACCAA
>Ga0316204_10005420_pt1 | contig 21057 bp, 19 predicted proteins | sample 6monrhotite_MG_2_FD_205661 | JGI IMG/M metagenome (GOLD analysis project Ga0316204, IMG submission 205661) | Microbial mat bacterial communities from mineral coupon in-situ incubated in ocean water Damariscotta River, Maine, United States -... | ecosystem: Environmental > Aquatic > Marine >... | reverse complement strand
CTAGCAAGCTATCAGCAAATGAATGTTGTTTTAGATTTTTCCAAGCCATTTTATTTTATTCGTTTTTGAAAAATGGTATTATAACATCTCTGATCTGACTTTGCTCTTTCGTGCAAAGGTCTCGAATAGTTACAAAAAAACAAATTTAATTATTATCACGCTATTAGGAAGTGTCGTTATAAAGTCGAGAGTTTCTAAAGCCTATCGAGAGCAAGAGAATTTTATACTCGTTATAGTTTTTCGCACCGAAAACGACGTACTCAAATGGCTGAGTACTCCCTAGTTATTTTTTTCCATAGCGGCTTTATTTTTAATTATTTCATGACGATCCGGAGTAATCTCGTAGCAGTAATCTTTAATACCTTTCCAGCTTATTTCGACAACGTTACCGTTATCAATATAAGTGACTAATCGACTGCAGGCATCATTGCTACTACCCAGATCAAATAATGTCAGCCCTATGCCTATGGAGCTGTGTCGACCAAAAGATCGCGAGCCTACACTTAACGCTGTATTTCCCGGTGTATTTTTTTCATTAAGCCATTCTGCATAAAACTTTCCACCGACGTCTTGTTTTCTGGTGGGTATTCCCCAGTATTTGATCAATTCGTCGATTGAAGCACTTTTCCAAGTGCTAAAGCGATCATTCACTTGATTGATTGGGATGTTTGTACAGGCCGTCAGTAACAAAAATAGCAAAACTGAGGTGTATTTATAGTATGACCAAAGGTTGTTTTTCATTATTACAATGTCTCAAAAATATTAGGTTTTGATTGAAAACGCCGTTTACGATGAACATGTATTAACGATAGTAACAGTTATTAAATGAAACATCGATAATGGAATAAATTGCCATTTTTGTTGTAGGGACTTAAGCGCTTAAAAAATGATCATTTCAGGAGTAAATTAATAGATAGGTCGTTTTGCTAGTTAATTGTTATCTGTCTGTTGGTCAGTGGAGAACTAAAGATTTTAATTTGACGCTTAATTACTTGCCAGAGACAATCTTTTCTATTTCGTAAACTTCGACCCAATCGCCTGCCTTTTTCGAGCCTATGCTCTTTTTTAGTTGAGACTTTTTAGGGATAAAGTGAAAATTACAGGTTTGCTGTTCTGCATAATGTTTCACTTTTTCCGACACGAAAATTTGACCCGGTTTAGCCATTGATTCAAGTCGAGCAGCCATACTTACCGCCCGACCTTCGAGATCGGACTGTTCTGTCACTTCATTATGGACAACCGTTACTTCCCCTAAATCAACCCCAATGCGTAATTCAAACTCGGCAGCCATTAAAACGTGCCGAATCATCCACGCACATTCTACCGCTGATTTGGCGCTCCGGAAGGTCGCTCTTAGCGAATCCCCTTCCATGTTAGGATAACTAGCATTCCATTTGCCCAGGATCGGCTTTAACAAACCTCTAAATAGCGACATTCTTTCAGAGATAGTGACAGCACTCCATTTGGTAAAATCCTTTAAATCAATAAACAATACGCTAAAATTTCGAATATGATCAACTTCATATTCAGCGGCTAATTCTAACAATCGTGGCCAAAATTTGTCTTTAATTCCAGCAATCGCTTCTTTGAGCTCTCTTTGCATGTTTCGATCTGCCCGCATTGCCAGTTGAGCGTTTTGAATCCGACTCGACTCTTCTTTTAAGGAGCTTTCTAATTCACTAACAGAATGGTGCCCTACTTCATCAACAACTAACTGGACTAATGCCCCGCCAGCAACATCTTTTACGGATTTCAAACGGAGTGCAACTCCCCAATGACAAGCCTGCAGATGTTCAATTAGTATAGGTAATGTTGCAATTTCATTGGTGGTGAGACGATATTCATATCGTAAATCAATAGTAAGAGACTCTGCGTACAATCTCTCAAATTCACAATCTGCATAATTGGTTCTATCGGTCGCCCCTTGATCCCAATAAGCAAATTCACAACGAATACCACTAATATCCCAGCCGATGCTATTAATATTAAACAGTGTGGTGTCCGTGATGTTCGCTTTCGATAAATTTGCATTTGACAGATTAGTGCCACTCAAATTGCAACCTCTTAAATTCGAGCCGCTCATGTTTGCGTTAGAAAAATCAAGTGACGAAAGATTAATATTGCTTAAATTAGCATGCCTAAATTGACATTTACTCACTACGGTTGCGGCGAGAAGAGCTGATGAAAGATTAGCGTGATTAAAAATAGCCCCATTTAAATTGGCACCGCGCAGATCCACGCGTCTTAAGTTGGCATGACTAAGATCTTTACCGGCCAGGTTTTGTTTTCGTAAATCACATCCATCTAAAGTGATCCCTTTAAGGTTTATCGTTTGGAGGTCGATATGACTCAAATCGGTGTTAACTATTACCGTTTTTTTAAACTGAGCGGTTAAAAAGTTAACCTCTTTTAACTGACATTTCCTGAAAGCCGTATTTTTTAAAACTGATGCAATTAACTTGGAATGACTGAAATCACATTGAATAAAATCTGACCCTGTCAAATTTGCAGAAATCAAATTCGTACCATCAAATTTGCAATGATGAAAATGACAACGAATAAACTGAACACCGGAAAAATCAAGCCCCGACAGGTCTAAATTATGAAACTCTTCATCTTCGAAGATGATTTTTTCTGATTTGTGAGATTCTTTCCATTGCGGCCAAATAGCAGGATCAAGCAAGCAAACAGTCTCAGTTAGAGCCGTTGGATCCACTGAAGTAAGTGCTTTTGCCTGATTACTTCGTCTAATACTTGTCAGGTTATCGTAACTCATTTATGGTTGTTTATTCTAAAACCCATTATTTTGAATCAGCTGCTATTACTCACGAACAGCTGACATTACTAGCAGAATCAAAGATCGATAAACAAGAAAAAATTCTGCTAATTTGCTACAAACCATTGAACCATCTTTTTATAACCATTTCAATCAGTAACAACTCTTTTTTGATATCAAATCTAGATAAAAATACTGCTTGTAATTCCAATCAAAGTATAAAGTCACTGTTTATCTGGGTTTAGGCGCTATATTCGGTTAATATCGCAGTTTCCAACATTCCAATATGCGTGACTGACTCATGACTAATACTTTTGAAAAATATAGAGAAAAAAGAAAACAAGGCTCTGAAAAATTGCTTAATACCGAGAACTTATTAACCAAACGATTTATTTCTTTAGATAAGCAAGCTTACAAAGATGGCGATCTTTCTGCAAAAACAAAAGAGTTACTTGGATTAACAGCATCCATGGTGCTACGCTGCAATGACTGTATTGATTATCACCTCGACGCAGCGATTAACGCAGGTAATAACAAAGCTGAAATTGATGAAGCGATCGGCATATCATTACTAGTTGGCGGTTCAATTGTCATTCCTCACGCAAGACATGCAGCGGAAAGCTTGGAATATCTGTTTGCAGAAAAAAACAAAACGAATAATGAATAAGTTTTGTTATTTAAAAATAGTTTCTCTTAACAAACTAATTTCATCTCGTAGTTTAGCCGCTTTTTCAAATTCCAGATTTTTGGCGGCTTCGAACATGTCATTTTCTAATTTCTTTATTGCTTTGCTCATCTGCGCGGGCGTTTTGACTTGATATTTAGCGGAATGCTCGGCAACTCGGCGTTCTTTACTCAAATTTGAGACGCTGAATTTTTCGCCAGTTCGCATCACATCCGATATTGCCTTAACCACGCCTTTTGGACTGATCCCGTTATCAATATTGAATTGATGTTGGATTTCTCGACGACGGTTCGTTTCACTGATGGCTCTTTGCATTGATCCGGTGATCTTATCCGCATACAGAATCGCTTTACCTTTTAAATTTCTTGCCGCTCTACCGATGGTTTGAATGATCGACCTTTCAGAACGTAAAAAACCTTCTTTGTCTGCATCTAAAATCGCCACAAGCGAAACTTCTGGCATGTCTAAACCTTCCCTCAAAAGATTAATGCCGACCAAAACATCGAACAAGCCTTTGCGTAAATCCTGGATAATTTCCACTCGTTCCACAGTATCAATATCAGAATGTAAATAACGTACCTTTGCGCCATGTTCTGTTAGGTATTCCGTGAGATCTTCAGCCATTCGTTTAGTTAATGTTGTGACTAATACCCGTTCATTATCCGCAACTCGCAGATGAATTTCTGAGAGTAAATCATCGACTTGAGTTGATACCGGACGTATTTCAACCTGTGGGTCGAGTAAGCCCGTTGGTCTAACAACTTGCTCAACAATCTCCCCTGAATGCTCCTTCTCATAATTCGCAGGCGTTGCCGATACAAAAATAGTTTGCGGAGCTAATCTTTCGAATTCTTCGAAACGGAGCGGGCGATTATCCAGCGCAGAAGGAAGCCGAAAACCGTACTCTACCAAATTTTCTTTTCGCGACCGATCACCTTTATACATCGCGCCGATTTGCGACACCATCACATGCGATTCATCAATGATCAGTAAAGCATCATCCGGCAAGTAGTCAAACAAAGTTGGTGGGTGCTCACCTTGCGCTCTTCCGGAAATAAACCGCGAATAATTTTCGATCCCTGAGCAGTATCCCAGCTCTTGCATCATTTCCACATCAAATTTAATTCGCTGTTCTAAACGCTGATATTCAACTAATTTATTCATTTCCTTAAATTGCGCTAATCTGTCCACTAATTCTAATTTGATTTCTTCAATGGCATCTAAAATCGTTTGCCTGGCTGTTACATAATGGGATTTAGGATAAATTGTCACTCTCGAAAGCTTTTTATAAACTTCACCAGTGAGCGGATCGAACGCTCGTAAATTATCAACTTCATCATCAAACAATTCTATCCTGACTGCGTTTCTTTCTGACTCTGCGGGAAAAATATCAATCACATCCCCTCGTACACGATATGTCCCTCGCTGCAAATCAACATCATTACGGGTAAATTGCAACTCAGCAAGTTTACCTAAAATTGCTCGCTGTTTAATTTCATCGCCAGGTTTTAAATGCATCACCATACTATGAAATTGTTTCGGATCACCCAGACCATATATCGCAGAAACCGAAGCGACAATAATTGAATCTCGTCGTTCTAACAAAGCACGAGTGGCTGACAGCCGCATTTGCTCGATATGATCGTTAATCGATGCGTCTTTTTCGATAAAGGTATCACTACTCGCAACATAAGCTTCCGGTTGATAATAATCATAATAAGATACAAAAAACTCCACTGCGTTCTCAGGAAAAAAATCCTTCATTTCACCATAAAGCTGAGCGGCTAAGGTTTTATTGGGTGCTAGGATAATCGTCGGACGACCTGTATTTTGAATGATATTAGCGACAGTAAAAGTTTTACCTGAACCCGTCACTCCAAGCAGCGTTTGATGACTTAGTCCATCTTCAAGCCCTTCCATTAATTTATCAATGGCTTTCGGCTGATCTCCGGCAGGCTTAAATGGTGAATGGAGTTTGAAGTTTTGTTTCATAGTTAATATCTGCTGTTACAACTGGTTTCTTCGGTTATTATACGCAGAATTGTTTTATCTTAGATAGCATTGTATCTCTCATTGCAAGTACTTGGACTTAGTGCTTGACCTTATATTCAGGGCAACGACCATCGTATGAACACTACCACACTTCATCCCTGATATCGCTCGTTTTAAACGGTGAAAATTCCAATCAAGGTTCAATTGTCAGCCAATATTAAAAAGAAAAACAGCAGCCATTATAAAAAGAATAACCCTTTCTAATCTATGTAACTTTATCGTCTGTCATGTACAATTAGCCTCCACACAAAACGACACTGCCTAAACTGGATTAAGTCAAATTGAATTATGGAAATAAAACTATCAGATCGGTGTTTTATCTGGCTAACATCACAGCTAAACTGTTCAAAATTCAACCAATATGCCGGGTAGTGTGATTCGTCGGCTAAAAGAAAAGCAAAAAATTTTAAAAAATGGAATTTGATGGTTGACCGGCTCATAATCATCCACTATTATGTCGCTCCCTCTTATAGAGGGTAATTCATTCCCCCTTAGCTCAGTTGGTTAGAGCGACGGACTGTTAATCCGCAGGTCCCCCGTTCGAGTCGGGGAGGGGGAGCCAAATATGGCTTGGGAAGCAAGCAACTAAAAAAGCCCCTTTATCGGGGCTTTTTTATATCTATATTTTTAATATCTAAGCATTTTATATCTGAGCGTTCGTTGTATCGCGAATGAAAATCTGGATATAATCAATCCCTTCAAATTCGTCATAGTAACCATAGTAACCTACCCTAGATGTTATTAAATAAGATAAAACAATTACCTCTATACGATATCTTTGAAAATCCGAAAGAATATCGTTTCGCCTTAGTGATAACTTTGGTCACTTCATTAGTTATGCTCTTTGACCCCTTCTCTGCCGACTGGTTAAGATATCAATCAACCGAAGTTTCGGATGGTCAATGGTGGCGCATTTTTACGGCTAACTTATGTCATAGCAATTGGAATCACTGGATGTTAAACATTGCCGGGTTGTGGTTAATGGACTTGTTTTATCGCCCAGTGTTATCACTAAAATTACGAATGAGTTTGTTGATTTTTTGCATGGTGATCAATGTACTAATGCTACATTTATTGATGGATATCCACTGGTACGTTGGACTATCAGGTGCTTTACACGGTTATTTGATTGGAGGTGCACTACTTTCCTGGAACAAAGCCAGAATGCTCAATTTTGCGATTATTTTAATTACAACAACAAAACTAGTCGTCGAAAGCGTCTGGCAAATTAATTCGGCGACAGAGAAATTGATAGATGCCAATGTACTGGAAGAAGCGCATTCATTTGGTGCTTTATCTTCAGTTCTTTTTTGGGCAATTTATCTAATGGGCACCTCTAAAAATGCTCTTTTTCCACGATAGCTGCGTCAGCTCCGTGCTCGAATCCTCATGTACTCCTATATACACTGCCTCTCCGCGCGGTGCATTGTTACTCTCATGAAAAAATCACTATTTTTAGAGGTGTCCCAATATTTGTTCAGAAAAAATAAAACCACTCAAAACTTGAGTGGTTTAGAATCGCTAGGGTTGTTAACTGAATAAATACTAATGGATTTATTTTAACGAAATACGGCTGTGATTTTTAGCGATCGTCGCTACACCAATACCTTTAACACTAGCCAATTCTTCCACCGCTTTAAAATCGCCGTGCTTCTCTCGATATTCAACAATCGCTTGGGCTTTTTTTAGACCAATACCTTTCAATGCCTTGGCTATTTCCTTAGCTCCAGCTTTGTTAAGATTAATACTGACAGTTTGCTCGGCATTTGATTTAACCGATGCTGTTTTAGCCATTAATGGTTGAGAAAAGCTAAGTGCGAATAATAATGTGATTAAAATTGAAGAGAATAATTTCATGTTGTTGCTCCTTAAAAATGTATAATTCCTGGATCTAAGCTTAATTGCCGTCAATCGTTATTGCCAACTGGCAAAACGAATCATACTAATTCCATCTTACTTTGCCTAGCTGAAGGCAAGACTTTCAGAGATCTCGCACAAACTTTTAAGAGGATCGGGCGATTGGGTGATAGGGCGACCAATCACTAAATAGGACGCACCGGCTTGTATTGCTTGGCTAGGAGTCATTACTCGGGACTGATCGCCTTTGTCACTTCCTATGGGTCTAATCCCGGGAGTAACCAATTTGAAAGACCTTCCAAACTGAGTTGATAAACTCGCCGCTTCAGCTGCGGAACAAACCACACCGTCCAACCCAGCTTGTTTTGCCATGTTCGCAAGATGAAGCACTTGGTCTTTTATATTGCGGGTAAAACCAATGTTGTTAAATTCTCGCTCATTCATACTGGTCAAAATAGTTACTGCGGTAAGTAATGGTCGGTTATCACCGAAAGATTCTAGTGAATTCATTGCAGCCTGCATCATTTCGTTACCACCAGTAGCGTGAACATTGACCATCCAAACACCCAATTTGGCTGCAGCTGCACAGGCTTTAGCAACGGTATTGGGAATATCGTGAAATTTAAGATCAAGAAAAACGTCAAAACCTGAAACTACCAGCTGGCTGACCCATTTAGGACCAAATAAAGTGAACATTTCTTTGCCAACTTTGAGTCTACATAAATTAGGATCAAGCTGTTCGACCAAGTTTTTCGCTTTGTCCAGGTTGTCAAAATCTAAGGCAACGATTATTCTTTTTGCTAATTGCCCGGTGTTCGTCGTTGAAATGGTCAACTCTATGTCCTTCAAAATGTCCTTCAAACTTTTTAAGTAATGGGTATCACTGTAAAGTTATTCACCTTCAATCCCCTGGATCGGTTTGACGCTCCCCCAGAATTTACAGCTAGGACATTGCCAGAACAAGGTTTTTGAATCAAAGCCACAGTGATCACAATGATAGATTGGTTTATCTTTAAGTAATTTCGATACAACATTTTGTAGCATGATTAAACTTGGTTTTGCGTTTTCACTCGCATGTTCAATATGCAGACCAATTAACTTCAGCAATCCTTTAATTGAAGGATGTTGATTCATTTGACTGGCAATAAACTCCGCTGCTTTTTTATCTCCGTGTTGCGACCGCAAAATATCAGCGTAGGCAAGAATAGACGAGATCCCACCACCGTTTTGTAGCGCATCATTTAAAAAATTTGATAGACCTTTTTGATCGTTAAGTTGAACGTAACACTTGATTAACGTGTCCATCGCTTCAGGTAAAAACGCAATGTCCTGCTTGATTAAATCGGTGTAACACCTTAGTGCCTGCTTATACCGAGCCTTGGAGTAATGGATTTCTGCGCTGAGTAGAGTCGCTCTGACACACAAAGGGTCAATTTGAAATGCTTTTCTAATTAAATCTAGTCCTTCTCTATACTGTTGTTTTTTCAAAGCTTCTTCAGCCAGTTCACAATAAAAATGTGAAATTTGATTTTTAGTATTTTCGCTCATCGGCGATTGCAGTTTTCCAGCCGTTGCAATCGCTTTTTCCCAGTCTTTGGTTTGCTGGTAAATAATAAGCAATTGGGATAAGCTGGCATTCTTATAATCAGGATCAGTGGTAAGCTCTTTAAATATATTCTCTGCACGATCTAAAAGTCCTGCGGTCATATAATCATAACCTAATTCTAGCAGAGCCAGTTTTCTATTCCGGGAAGACAAAGAAGGTCGGGCGATTAAATTCTGGTGCACACTTATCGCACGGTTGACTTCACCCTTTTTTCTGAAGAGGCTTCCTACAGCTAACTGAATTTCTACAGTTTCCGAGTTGACCTCCAGCATACTCACAAACGTGTCGATTGCTTTATCCGATTCTTCGTTTAATAGATAATTTAACCCCGCAAAATAAGTTTTAGATAATCCAAACGGCTGTTTAGTTGAGCTTTTCGTTTTTTGTTTTCCATTGCGATAACCAAAATACCAAGCGATCGGCAAAAGAAAAATAAAAATGAAAAACAGTTCATTCATGCGGGGTTAATACTCATCCTTAATAGGCAAAGCTCGCAAGTTTTGAATTTCCTTGTCTTGTAGCTTTAACTTGCGATTGGCGTTAGCGAGTTTGATTTTAGTACTGAATAAATTGACAGCAGTTACTCCAAAGCCGACAACCACCCCCAACAGGAAAATGGTTATTATGACCCAATTCATTTGCCAACTAATCGTTCCGCCAAAATATTTTATTTCAACCAGCGCGTCATTTTGAGCAAAAAATAACGCCGAAATTACTATAACGATAACTATCAGTAGAACCAATAGAAAGATTTTCAACTGTCATTCCCCATGTTTACACCTATGTAGTCTATACCCGTGCTTCTGTCGATTCTAACCTAGCCGCGCTTTTATGTTAACTGGAGATTCTATGCGCGAAAAAAAAGCACATCCGAAGATATGCTTTTTTTCATAAAATGATTCATTATGATTTTTGGATACCTTCATTCACACGATCCCTTAGTTCCTTACCAGGCTTGAAATGTGGGACGTATTTCCCTTCAAGATTAACCGACTGCCCAGTTTTAGGATTCCGTCCAACACGCGGCGCACGAAAATGTAACGAAAAGCTCCCGAAGCCTCTAATTTCAATTCTCTCACCTTGCGCTAAAGATTGTGCCATGTGCTCTAACAAGCTCTTTACGACTAACTCAACGTCTTTTAGAGACAACTGGGTTTGTCTAGCAGCTAACCTTTCTATCAACTCAGACTTTGTCATTCAGCCTTCCCTTCATTCTCGTTCAAAGCAAATAAACCATACTTGATACCTTAGTCAATTTGAAAGCAAAAAGCAAAAAAAAATGTCCAAAATCAATAGATTATAGACATTTTTTTAAATTTGAGCTAATAAATCTAACCCACTAAATCGAGCGCAACTTAACTTGCGTTGATTAATCTTGGTCTAACTGCTCTTTTAATAAGTCTCCAAGAGTCGCTGGAGCGTTCGGCTCATCATCTTTACTGAATTCTGCAACAGCTTCTGCTTCCTCTTGCTTGAACTTAGCTTTAATTGACAAAGAGATACCACGATTCTTTTTATCAACTGCAGTAAATTTAGCTTCAATGGTATCGCCTTCTTTAAAGTGCTTGCTAGCATCATCAACACGTTCTTCACTAATCTCAGAAGCTCGCAAATAACCTTCGATGTTTTCGCCAAGAGACACTTGAACACCTTTCGCATCAACAGCGGTTACGGTGCCCGTGACAATGGAACCTTTTGCGTGTTCAGCGATAAACTGAGCAAATGGATCAGATTCTGCCTGCTTGATGCCTAGAGAAATTCTTTCTCTTTCTGCATCAACAGATAATACGACCGCTTCAACTTCATCACCTTTGTTAAATTCTCGAACGGCTTCTTCACCAGTTAATGACCAAGAGATATCAGACAAATGAACCAGTCCGTCAATGCCGCCATCTAAACCAATAAAAATACCAAAATCAGTGATCGATTTAATATTACCTTTCACTTTATCGTTTTTGTTGAATTTACTCGCAAACTCGCCCCAAGGATTAGCAATACATTGCTTAAGACCGAGTGATATACGACGGCGTTCTTCATCGATATCAAGCACCATAACTTCAACTTCATCACCAAGATTAACGACCTTGCTTGGATGAATGTTCTTGTTAGTCCAATCCATTTCAGAAACGTGAACCAAACCTTCAACACCTTCTTCAATTTCAACGAAACAACCGTAATCTGTCAAGTTAGTCACACGACCAAATAAACGTGCACCTTCAGGATAACGACGATTTAAATCTGCCCATGGATCTTCACCCAACTGCTTCATACCAAGTGAAACACGCGAACGTTCACGATCATACTTAAGTACTTTAACGTCGATTTCATCACCCACTTGAACGACTTCAGACGGATGCTTGACACGCTTCCAAGCCATATCAGTAATGTGTAAAAGACCATCAACACCGCCTAAATCAACAAATGCACCGTAGTCAGTCAGGTTTTTAACGATACCTTTTGCTTTAGCACCTTCTTCTAATTTTTCTAATAACTCTTCTCTTTCTGCTGAATGTTCAGCTTCAATCACGCTACGACGGGAAACAACAACATTGTTACGTTTTTGATCGAGTTTGATCACTTTAAATTCTAGGTCTTTACCTTCAAGATGTGCAGTGTCGCGAACTGGGCGGACATCAACTAGAGAACCAGGAAGGAATGCGCGAACATCCTTAATTTCGACCGTGAATCCACCTTTAACTTTACCAGTAATCACACCGATAACCGTTTCACTGGCTTCACAAGCTTTTTCAAGCTCAATCCAAGTGGCGAAACGTTTAGCTTTTTCACGTGAAAGTTGAGTGGTTCCATAACCGTCTTCGATCGCTTCTAAAGAAACGTCGACTGTATCGCCAATTTCAACTTCCACTTCACCTTTATCATTAAGAAACTGGTTTAACGGGATAACACCCTCAGATTTCAAACCTGCACTGACAGTGACTGTTTCACTATCAATCGCTACAACGGTTCCAGATACAATTGCACCTGGTCGCATTTCTGTTTCTTTAATGCTCTGTTCAAATAATTCTGCGAAATTTTCGCTCATCTTAAGTTACCTAAAAAACACAAATTGGATGCTGATGATAATACAACATCATTTTGTGCGTCGTTACAAACTCCAAAAAAACGTCCGGTTATTTCGGGATTATTAATAAATGCTGCTTATTCCATTAATCAGCGATACTTTTAATACAATCTTATAAAAAACAGCTACACAGGAATTTTTTAATTAAGGCTAAAATCCAAGATAAACTGTTCACTATCATCCTGAATTAGCCTACTTAGGCAGACCCTACATCAGGAGGATATCAGGTCGTTTTTTACTAATATAATCAATTACTTGATCAAAAACCTGGCTAATAGATAAATCGGAGCTGTCAACAACAAAAGCGCCAGCGGCGGGAACCAATGGAGCCACAGAACGCGTTCGGTCACGCTCATCACGTGCTTGTATGCTCTCTAAAAGCGCGCGCATACTAACACCAACCCCCTTGTTTATCAACTGTTCATAACGTCTTTTTGCCCTACACTCCGCACTGGCAGTGAGGAAAATCTTAATAGGAGCATCACTAAAAACGATTGTCCCCATATCCCGTCCGTCTGCAACCAGACCTGGCGGCTGAGCAAAATCTCGCTGACGTGCTAACAATGCCTCTCTGACACTCGGAATTGCCGCCACTTTTGAAGCTGATTGCCCTGCTTCGTCTGTACGTATTTGTTTACCTAAATTCTCTCCGTTTAGATAAGGTTCAACTTCACCAGAGTCACTATTGAGCTTGAATTCAACATCTAAACTGCGCGCCAAAAGTGTAATGGACTCCTTGCATTTTTCACTTAATGGCTCAACAGAAAAATCAATATCGGCTTGTTCTGCTGCAACGCCTAAAATACGATAAAGCGCGCCACTATCAAGGATATGCCAGCCGAGCTTATCCGCAATTAATTGAGTAATAGTCCCTTTGCCAGCACCGGAGGGACCATCGATGGTCATTATATTTCTGGTATTTTTCATTTTAATACTTTGTTAAGCATGTTAGTCGTGTATAAGAGGCATGCTTAGGCAAAAAAGTCTCAAACATCCATTACCTCAAGATCTCTGTCAATGCAGTAATGTATTTTTGATTTTCCGTTTCTAGTCCAACGCTGACTCTTAAATGATTTGGCATTTTGTAATTGGCTATGGGTCTCACAATTACACCTTTATGCAGCAATTTCTCATAAATCGGTATGGCGTTTTGCCCCATATCGATAGTCAAAAAATTACCCGCTGATGGGATATATTGCAGATCAAGTTGTTGACAGCTTTCAACGAGTTGCTGCATTCCACTTTGATTGACTGCAATCGCTTTTTGTAAATAATCTTCATCATCTAATGCTGCAATACCTGCTGCAAGCGCAAAACTATTCACGTTAAATGGCTGACGAACACGGTTTAACAGTCCACAGATTACTTCGCTAGTCACGGCATAACCTAAACGTAAGGATGCTAAGCCATAAGCCTTAGAGTAAGTTCTTGTGACGACCAAATTTTCAAAGTCGGCGAGCCATTCAATGGTATTGGGTATCGAGCCATCGGTCACATATTCTGCATACGCTTCGTCTATAACGACAATAATATTCGCTGGAACCTTTTTAATAAATGCTTTTAGTGCTGATCCGCCGAGCCAGGTACCTGTTGGATTATTTGGGTTGGCGATGAAAATCATTTTGGTTCTATCCGTGATTGCAGCCAGCATTGCATCTAAATCATTACCCCATTCTTTTGCTGGTACTTCAACTAAAGTGGCGCCAATTGCCTGCGATACGATAGGGTAAACACAAAATGCGTGTTGCGTAAAAATCACTTCATGATGGGGTTGGAGGTAAATTTTGGCAATCATCTCTAACACATCATTAGAGCCATTTCCTAAGGTAATTTGTTTGGCGGAAACCCCTAATCTTTCACTTAAAGCGGCTTTAAGATAATGACCATTGGCATCAGGGTAGCGGCATCCATCTGTAAATTCTTTTTCGATTGCTTGTTTAACTTTTTCACTCAAACCTAACGGGTTCTCATTGCTCGCAAGTTTTACAATATTAGTAATGCCTAATTCACGTTCTAACTCACTGACAGGCTTTCCCGCCATATACGGTTGGAGTTTCTGCACACCTAAATTAGCAAGCTCAACATAATCATACGACATATTCATACCTTAAATTTAACCCTTACAGATAAAATTAACTTAAAATCAGATTAACTTAAAAAACCGTTCTTAGTCAGATATTTGAGAATAACTGCAACACACTCATTGACGTCATGAGTTTCCGTATTTACGGTAATTTCGGCATTGGTGGGAGATTGATAGTCTGAATCGATCCCGGTAAATTTTTGGATCTCCCCTCGACGCGCTTTTTTATACAAACCTTTGGGATCGCGTTCTTCACAAACTGACAAGGGTGCATCAACAAACACCTCTATAAATTCACCTTCTTCCAACAAATTTCTTGCAAAACTTCTATCTGTTCTAAAAGGCGAAATAAATGCCGCCAGTACAATTAAACCAGAATCAACAAACAATTTACCCAACTCACTTATCCGGCGAATATTTTCCACTCGATTTTTGTCAGAAAACCCCAAATCGCCACATAGTCCATGGCGGACGTTGTCACCGTCTAACAAATAACTGTGTTTTGAGAGGTCATATAGTTTTTGTTCCAACTGATTGGCTATGGTCGATTTTCCTGAACCGCTAAGACCGGTAAACCATAGAACACAAGGTTTTTGTTGACTCAAAATCGCCCGTTGCCTCTTGTCAACTTTATGTTTATGCCAAACGATATTGGATATATTATCTTCGATTTTTTTATTTTCCATTACTCTTCTCTTAATAATAAATTAACTACAAACTACTCAAAATTGAATGACATTGAATGACATAAAATAACTTAACTTATTGCCACCTAAAGCTTGTAAACGATATATCAAAAATACCCCTCTATTTTTTTCTTTTCCATTGAGCCCGCCGTATCACTATCTATCATTCGACCTTGCCGTTCCGAAGTCTTAGCTAATAACATCTCTTGAATAACCTCGGGTAATGTTACTGCTTCAGACTCCACCGCACCAGTCAACGGATAACACCCTAAAGTTCTAAAGCGGATCAACTTCATCATTGGTTTTTCATCATCCTCCAAAGGAAAACGATCATCATCAACCATCACTAATACACCGTCTCTTTCTACTACAGGTCTAAGTTTAGATAAATATAACGAAGGGATCTCGATACCTTCTTGATGGATATATTGCCAAATATCAAGTTCAGTCCAATTTGACAAAGGAAAAACCCTAATACTCTCCCCCTTATTTATTTTTCCATTGTAAATATCCCATAATTCTGGTCGTTGATTTTTTGGATCCCAGCGATGAGCAGAGTCTCTAAAAGAGTATACACGTTCTTTCGCGCGAGATTTTTCTTCATCACGACGCGCACCACCAAAAGCAGCGTCAAATTTATAATGGTCTAGTGCTTGCTTCAGCCCCACAGTTTTCATTATGTCCGTGTGTTTGGAACTACCATGAATAAAAGGGTTAATGTTCATCTCTAACCCATCAGGATTTTTATAAACCAACAACTCAAATCCGATATCTTTTGCCATTTTATCCCGAAATTCGATCATTTCTTTAAACTTCCAATTGGTATCAATGTGAAGTAATGGGAAGGGAATTTTTCCTGGATAAAAGGCTTTTCGAGCTAGGTGAAGTAGAACTGAAGAATCCTTACCAACGGAGTAAAGCATCACGGGATTATCAAATTCCGCAGCGACTTCACGAAATATTTGAATACTTTCAGCTTCTAATTGGGACAAATGTGATGTTTTTTTCATAAACTGTTATCTTCTTTATTAATTTTTCAACACCAATTTTTATACTTTGATATGATACCAGATATATATTTGGAGAAACGATTAATTCGCATATGAATGGATTTTGTGAAACGTCAATTAGATATCACTCTCATAACTGAGAATTGCACCTTATCAAAGACTTACTGACTTAACTTTTTTATACATTAATCCTTCTTTATATTAATTTTAGTTGATAAAATGCTAGACAACTAACGTCCACTTATCGAAACAACGGAAACATAGTGATTCTAGGAAAGGTTTTAAAAATAGTTTTTAATCAACAGCATAGGAAAAAATGGCAGGTTATTTTTTGGATAAATAGTGCATTATTGCTTTATCTAACTCTAATGCCGTCTCTCAGCTATCATGTTGGCTATCAAAATATTGATAAACTTTTCCATTTTATTGGTTTTGGCGCATTTGCTTCATTTTGTGGGCTAGCTTTTCCTAAACTCAATACATTATGGGTAATCACTATATCGTCGTTATTGGGTATTGCTGTAGAAATCATTCAGTCTTTCCTACCTCATCGCGGGTTTAGTTATGCAGATATGCTGGCAGATTTCGCGGGTATTGTTGTAGCAGCACTCTTTTTGTGGTTGAACAAAAGAAGCCAGCTTTCAGAAATAATTCAAATAAAATAAATAAGACCATCTCAATCTCTCGATGGGAGGTACACCGCATGATAGAGACGATGGATTTATTCCGCATAGCCGCTATTTATTTTACACTCATGAATATTTCCAAGTCGATTTAGATTACAAAGGACACTGGTTTTCACCATTGCAAGAAAGCGCCATGTGACTTTCAACTCAAGTAAAACCTATTGCCCAATTTTCAGTTAGCAGACCTGTACCACTAACTAACTGACTGGTTATTTGAATACGATATTTCCTACGGAAAATTAGAAAAAATGGATGGAATTCGGCTGAGTGATGAATAGCCATTGCCTCTAGATGAAAACTCAGATGACAGCTATAGACCTTCTATAGCGCCTCCAAAAAAGCCGCGAACTCCTCACCTTTTTCTTGGTGGCGAAGTCCATATTCAACAAATGCCTTCATATAGCCGAGTTTCGATCCACAGTCATGAGATTTACCGGTCATATGAAAAGCTTCTACGGTTTCAATTTTCATTAAACTGGCAATTGCGTCAGTTAACTGAATTTCATCGCCCGTTCCAGGTGGTGTAAAATCAAGCAAGTCCCAAATTTGAGAAGACAACACATAACGCCCCACAACGGCTAAGTTAGAAGGCGCTTGCTCGGCGGACGGCTTTTCGACAACCTGACACATTTTAGCTGATTCACCAGGTTTTAGGTCAATACCGTCACAATCAGCTATACCATAATTGGATACTTTATCATCTGATACGGGTTCAACCATGATCTGACTGATTTTGGTTTGCTCAAATCGACTGAGCATCGCGGCAAGATTTTCTGTTTTTAAATCACTTGCTGCATCATCAATTAAAACGTCGGGTAGAACCACCACAAACGACTCCTCTCCCACTAATGGACGTGCTTTAAGAATGGCATGACCTAATCCTTTCGCCTCGCCCTGACGAACCTGCATAATGGTGACATCTTTAGGGCAAATTGCTTGAATTTCTGCTAACAATTGTCGCTTAACACGTTTTTCGAGGGTTGTCTCCAGTTCAAACGATTTATCAAAATGGTTTTCAATCGCATTTTTTGATGAATGAGTGACCAGGGCAATTTCTTTAATACCCGCTGCAACACATTCATCAACAATATATTGAATAAGCGGTTTATCGACTATTGGCAGCATTTCTTTGGGGATCGCTTTAGTTGCGGGTAACATTCGGGTTCCGAGACCCGCGACTGGAATGACTGCTTTGGTGATTTTTCTATTTTCTATTGTCAAAATAATTCCCTTGGTGGGGCTTGCCTCTGACTGCACAGAAACGACTGTCATTCCTGACTCCCCCTGGTAAAACAGAATTGTTATTGCTTCATTTAATCTATGAGGAATTATCCTTTGTGTGGAATTAATGTCAATAGAAATAAGATTCTAAAAAAGACAAACGAACATATTAATAGCTGATAAGTTTGATTTGCTTATTTATATGTTTTTTTATTTCTAATATCTGTGTATTTGGAATGTTAAATTGTCTAGCGTCATATTCCCAACAAATTAATGAGTCACAAACTTCATCTATCATTTGAATGACTGCTGTTTTTTTCAGAGAAGCTATTTTTATTAACGGCCTCAAACAATCAAAAGTTATATCTCTTCCTTGCCCGTTAATACCTAAAGAGTGCCAACCATTGATACCTTTATTAAAAGTTAAATCATATGCTGGAGTGTTTTTCCATTCACCTGAGCCGCTCATCATAAAAGAAAAGTTTTTAGTGTGATCATCTCTATTCCCAGCGATTATATTAAACAACATTCTTTTAAAAAGCTGAGCGACTTCTTCATGTGATTTAGTTAGCGAATAACAAAGTTTAAAAAGCGTTTCATACTCACAATCAGCCACTCTGAAATCCGTATAGAGTAAACCGGCAAGAGTATGAATATGCACCCTTCCGTTACCTTTGGTGCGATCAAAACGCTTAGTCATAAAATAAGCATTATCATTTTTACCTGCAACTAATTTGGTTGCTGTAAAATCAATGCCCGATGTTTTCGCTAAATTAGAATAGACAAACTCAATTGCACCTTCAGATTTTTTTTCAGCAGAAGTCCCTGTTGGAAACTTTACTAGCCAATGCTCATAGCCCTCAGGTAAATCACTAGCACCAGATATACTTTGCTCACCATTGACCCCTAATAATATTTTTGGTCTAGCTCCACCAGAAGGAGTGCCATCAATACTCAATTCATTTAAAACGTTTTCCACCTCTCCTGTGTATAGCTGCACTGATTCATTTGCGAGAGCACTTATATCTAATAAAGCCGTAGAGTTTGTTTGATATTTGACACCTTCATCTGGCGCATATGATAAAGCCCCCATGGCTCTATCTCCAATAAAAGCTAAACGATAGATTGGGTTAATTATTTCATCCGAAATACCATTTTGTACAAATGTTTTATCCATTAAAAACATTCCCCACCCATCAGGCAAAGAGTCCGCAAATAAACCGTGTAAACCATTAAAGGGTGTCGGCTTTGCTTGTTGTAACTGAACATGGGGCTGTAAAGCGAAAGGGGAAAGTTCAAGCCCTAAAGTCAGAAAATCTGGCTCATAAGCAAATTGAGCCACTCTGTCATGGAATGCGAGTTTTCCGACAAGAATAGGGTTTCCATCAATAGCTCCTCGATAATAAACTGATAAAACTTTCATTTATCTCATCCGTTTATTTTGTTTGATAAGCTCACTCATCGTTCGAGCCTTAGGTTGTGGAAAAGAATTGTCAAAACTTGATAAGTCACCATAAATTTTAACCAGCATCAAAAATTGTCTAAATGATATTTCACCCGAGTTTTCAAAATGCCTGATCGTCGCTTCAGGTACTCCAGTACGTTTGGACGCTATTTTTCGACTATGTTTCGTCCACTTACGGATATAAAGAAACTGCTTAGCTATTTTTTCTTGAACATCACTTGGCGAATCGATTGATAACATAGGTACAATAATGACTATAATATGGTAAGTTTTGATATTATAACATCAAATTTTAGTGATTTGTTAATTAGGAGCGAGGTTCGGGGTGAAGGGTGAAGGGTGAAGGGTGAAAAAAAATCTTCAGTTTTGCGATTCCGCAGTCAAGTATTTTAGGAGAACGTTGGCTCGTAAGTCTCTAAAAATAGGTTTTAACTGCAAATTCAAACTGATCGATAAAAATGGTCTTAAACGCAGAAATATTATTTTGCTCATAAAACAGCAGCATCGCTTTTTTATAATCAATTGAGTTGATAGTTCGAAATGATATAGGACAGTACTGGTGGTCAATCAATACTGCATTGTTGACGATCCTCGCGGTTCTTTTGTTGCCATCAGCAAATGCCTGAATGTATGAAATCAGTAATAGCGACAACAGAGCTTTTTCAAAAATGTTGTCTTTCTGGTTAACCAACCTGCACATAGCCTGTAACGCTTCTCTTATCTGATATTCATTGTCCAAGGGCACATAATTAGTACCGGAAATACCTACTTTTCGTTTCCTGATATTGCGATCAATGCCCAGGTCTTTCACCAATAAACTGTGAATATCTTCAAGACCTGAAACACTTAAGGGGGATGCATAACCAGGACTGGCAATAATAAAATCCAGTGCATCTTTGTGATTAAGAAGCATTATAGCTTCGTCTTTTGATTTCCCTTCTGCCGTTTCCTTTTCCTTTAAAAGACGCTCCGTTTCTAACAACGAATAAGTATTACCTTCAATTTGTGATGACTTCCAACTCAAATCAATCGCTAGCCTCTCCAGTTCTTTTGAATATTCGGTATGGGTCAGTAAAGCAGTATTTGTTTCATATTTTTTTTGCAGTATCATCAAGTGCTTGCTTTCAGCCTTACTCAACAAACTCACTTGACTCAACACACCAGTTATCAAACCAGGATTAAATCTTCCTTTTATTTCACGTTCGTCAATTTCTTGCTCGAAATATTCATCCGTATTTACAGGATAAAACAACTCATAAGCGGGGCTGCTCAAATACTTTGTACCACGCCCTTTACCACTACTTACTACCAGCCCCTCCGCCATTAACTGCAACAGCATTCTTTTTAAAGTAGCGTAAGCTACGCCGGCATCTAACGCGTCATAAATATCTTTGGACGACAAAGACGGATTATCTCGTATAAACGAAACAATTTTCAGGTGTTCTTTAGATAACATTAGTTGATACCTACTGAGAGTTATAGCTCAATTAAATAATAATAGAGCTCATATTACACTAAAAATGAGCTTGTAATAGATCCCAGTTGAGCTTTAATTTTTCGGCAAGGTTTTTAAGGTGCCTAAAGCGCTTCGGGGTTCGGGGTTCGGGGTTCGGGGTTCGGGGTTCGGGGTTCGGGGTGAAGGGTGAAGGGTGAAGGGTGAAGGGTGAAGGGTGAAGGGTGAAGGGTGAAGGGTGAAAAAAAACCTTCAGTTCTGTGATTCTACAGTCAAGTATTTTTTGCTTTGTTTTCTTTTTCTAATAAGTGCAAATATCGCTCTTTGTCCTCGTTTTCTATTCGCTCATAAATATCATTAACCGAAACAGAAGCCTCAATTGCAGAAAACTCGAT
>Ga0316204_10005419_pt1 | contig 21057 bp, 22 predicted proteins | sample 6monrhotite_MG_2_FD_205661 | JGI IMG/M metagenome (GOLD analysis project Ga0316204, IMG submission 205661) | Microbial mat bacterial communities from mineral coupon in-situ incubated in ocean water Damariscotta River, Maine, United States -... | ecosystem: Environmental > Aquatic > Marine >... | reverse complement strand
TGACCCAAAAAGCCAAGAAGAATACAGCTAACCGAGTGAAATTGAAACTAATATCCTGCTACAGGCCACGAATAGCAGCGCTTACAGAGCGAATTGCAATCTATGGCGGGAAAATCCCTAGAACCCCAAGTTGGATACTGTCTACGAAACTATTGCCATTACCATAGTAATCTTGAGCGTGCTGACAACCCTGAACGATGTTTTCATAGCCGATTGAGCGGAGCTGGCACTCGTTAGTCACGATTGCCCACAGTAATTCCAATTTCATGACTAAGCGACACGATTAATCTGAGAGTAAGGCTTCGTTAAGCTGTATCCCGCCTTCAGAATAGGACTCAGCTGTATGTTTTTCCCTTCACACACAGCCTCGACATTGCTGGGCAAAGACATTTCGCCGCACTTACTGCAAGCCTTAACTTTCAATCGTCCTTTATAAAAAGTGGTCCAATGGTGATTTTGATGAATCATGTTAATTCCCTTTTGGTAAACAGTGAAGCTAGTTTGCTTGAATCAAGCCTTTAGGGGAATATGAAATACTTGCATTCTACTGTGAGATATATCTCACATTTATGTGAGACTAACGGAATTACTTTGCGAACAACACAATTCTAAGTAAGGCAGCTACTTTAACAAGGGCTCGTAAAAATATCGAATATAAAGGCTTTGAGAAAGCGAAAGGGAGCGGTTTTCAATATAGGAAACCTGCTTTCTTGACCAATGCATCTTAGCGCCAAAGGTCTCTTGTGTAACCCCTTGAGATATTCTAAATGACCTAACGACTTCACCAGTGAGAATAAGTCGTTCTAGCTTATTAATGAGGTTGTTATAAGCGCGTTGAGAGAGTTTACTATTCATTAACTTCCGTGAAATCAGGTACTCAAGGGCTACTGAGACGGTCTCATTGAGGCTCTTGCTTTTTTCATATTTGCAAAGCGTTGTAATAGTAACACCAATCAACCAGCTGAAAGCGTCAAGATCTAAGCCTAGGCTTTTTCTTAACGCCCTAAGCTCATTGCCAGTCCATTTGGGCAATGGTTTTAAAGAATGGTATTCCTCTTGTACGAACCGCGCGGTATTAATATTTGATTCTAAATAATCTTGAAGAAATTTAGCGGCACTATGAGGTAGGTCCAAATCAATTGATTGCTCATTGTTACTAATTCTTAACTTAGTTAGCCCTAGCTTAGGATAATTTCTGATTAGCTTTGTGTGTTTATATTTCATGCTAACTCGCGAATGCGATATAACGATCAAGCTTGATTGAGTAGTTGATTTCTTGCGCCTCACCGGCTTTGAAAAAGGCCAAATCGCCTTCAGCGAAAATTGTGTTGCCCTTATCAAGCTCTCTCTTTACCTGCTCTAGTAACTTGGGTCTAAATACAGAAACATTAAAGAATTGGGCGTTGTCTGCTCCTTCTCTATTAACAGCGAGACTAAAACGACCAAACTTAAAGTCATTAGTTTTTGTGATTTCTTCTGGTGCTTTTGTCAACCGACCAATGACCTCACAGTTAAATAAGCCAATAGCGGGCTCTGGAAGAGGGGAGGCGCTTTTAGATGTAATGTGTATCGGCGATATTATTTCGGGGTCATTTATTAAAGGTGTCTGTAGACGGCCGTTAACTTCAAACCAAGAACCAGTTGGGTTAGCCTTTGACAGGGATTCGGCAATGTCACCCGTAAACCGCACAGAAACTTCATAAACTCCCTTGTCTGTAGGCATAGAAAACTGAGCAACCACTGTCGGTATATTGTTGACTGCGTAGCGCAATGTTTCAAATCGAACCAGTTGACCAATAAGGTGACCGTCTGCTCTAAAGTGTCCTTTCATTGATATAGATTCCCGTTTTATGTAAGTTTTAGCACCGTTTTGATAGCTGATTAATAATTTTTGCTAATTAATAAGGCTCTGGAACTCTGAAATTGCAGCGTATTCAGTAAACTTATTTCCATCAAACTTCAGGACATAATGTGCCGACTGAACGACTGGGGTTGTTGCCACAGGTCTTAGTAATGCTGCGCATTCATTTCCTGGATTTCTGACTGACCGATAAAGAATGCCAAATTCTTTTTTATTTCGAAGAGTTTGAGCGAGATTCTGCGAAGCTGAATAATCATCAGGGTCGTGCAGATAATCTTCACTGCGAACATCATAAAGCGGATTAGTGAATTCACCAACATAGCAACGAGCAACAGCACTTGCATCTTCAGTGAAGTTGAAATCATCACGCCACGTCTTTGCGGTATGATGTGACCATTCTTTTATGGCTGTTTCCTCAGTGCTCGCACAATAATAGGCTCCAAGTCTCGGTGTACTGAATCGGCCAAAGTTCGTATAGCAAAAACTAGATATAACAGCACCCCAGCCATCACCAGTCTGCATATCCACCTGATCGATAAATGGTCGCCAATTGAACATTCGTCCCGAGGTAGCGGACTCAAGCTCACCAAGCAGATAGTTTTCTGCGTCATCTTCGGCAAAAATATTAACGGTAGGGTACTTCGAATGGATAGCACGATAGTGTCGCCATTTTGGCTGTTCACGAGCCACGGACAAAGTCCAAGTAATTTCTTGCGTTAAACATACTGACCATAGAGCCTTCTTCTAAAAGGTAGTCACGAATAGAGCTCCCTTCGAAAACAGGATTTTTGTTGGGAGACTTAAACCATTCGTACGCTAACTCGCTACGATTTTGGGGAGCGATCATTTTTAATCCTTTCATTATTCCAAGCAAAAACGACAAGCGATCTTGTGTATCCTTACTCAGCTCTATAACACCACCCTCAAAAGCTTTTTTCTTCCAGTTTTTATAGGTGCGTTCTTTGATTCCTAGTAACTTAGCTTGCTGAACAATATTAAGGTCCCATTTATCAGAACTAGAAACTTCAGAGAGCCACCGGATAGCAGCATTAATGTGCTCATGGCTAACGTGCAAACGATTGTTATCAAGGTGTTTTTTTGGTGCAAGCATTGGTGCAGGCATGTTGTCCTCCGTTCTTGTTCTATCTATAATATCAACAAATCATTCAAAAGGCAATATTACACTAAAAAAGACATATAGCGCATAATTGCCCTTTACGCTTACTCTGTCCGAGAGGCTAAGTTTGCATTTTGTTAACTCATACGGTATAAATAATACTGCTCTTGGTAGGAGCCTGCCGCTCGTCGTTGCGAAGCTTTTGAAGTACTACTTTTTCATATTAAATCTCATTCAGCTCAATATTTTTAATTTATATTCGAGCTTGTTAAGTGGTTGACGAGCGACGCTTTAAGGCAAGCTAGGAGATTAAAAATGTTGAATCAAGATATTCATCCGAAAACTATTGGTGGCATTAAACGTCACGCCAAACAGCTCAAAATAGCCAAGAACATCCCACACCATGAAGCGTTAGATATTGCAGCAAGAAGCGCTGAGTTTGAAAACTTTACCCATGCTCTTCATCAGTTACAAAGCCAAAATACACAAAAGCTGGGTCATAAATTATTCTTTGCTGCCTACTGGTACGATCCCCAGCGAAAAGATTATAAAGCGGGTAGGGAAGTGCTGGAAGTAGAACTTTCAAAGCCCTTATCAGAGATTGCCATTAAAAACGAACTTGCGAACTCAAATGGTCTCCGTTGGTTTAGACTGGCTGCCCCTGATCTCTTAGTGGATGATCATATAAGTAGATCACAAGAAAATGCGAAAGATAAAATATGTTTGGCCGTAAGAACACTGAGACTTATTGAGGCCACTGGTTTAAAGCCGAGTGGGGACTTCGAGGCTGCTTATCCCGATAGAGATGATAAAAACCAATTACCCAATTATGATCATTCAACCCATTGGTATGACCCAGAAGCGGGACAGTTTATCCTAATCGATGAACCTTATCCCGAAGCACTAGTTGAAGGAAAAAGAGCCTCATGGGCGAAGAAGCATAATTGGCATTTACAGGCTTCAAGCTGGGCAGGAATGTATTCTCCAGGAAATTCACGCCTGTTTGTAGCCACGGATGCGTCTACTGGGTATGACTTCGAAGCATTAATGCTCAAAATTAACAGTATTGCAGACCCAAGAACCGACGAGAAAAAGAACTGCGAGTCTACTCTCGGACATGAGACCTTCTTTAGCCCGCTCACCAACACCCCACAAGAAAAGAAGAGAGCGATCTCAAGAGGTACAATATACAGGGAGCCAAGTAATAAAACAGTACCAGTGCGTAGCTGGAATGCTCCGTATAATGAGCGCCGGCCAAATGCAGCTATGTCAATCGAATCCCACCAACTTGCGGCAAGATTAATAAAAGCGGTCCAGGATTCAAACGCGAAGCCGTGGACCGTTAATGATCGATTGTTGTTGATAAAGAGTAAACTAGAGGACTGGTTCTTTTTAGAACACGAGAAAAGTGAGACCGACAAATATGAGCTTTTCTACTACGGGAGTGTTGATAGGAATGACCCATTTGTTTTGCAAGCTACATCATCAAAAGGCGCTATTGCTTTGCTACAAGATTTGAAAAATCTTTTACTTAAAGAATATGTTAATTGTGAACCTTTGAGAAAAATGATTAGAAAAATTGACACTGCAATTAAGAGCACTTCAAAGAATCCTTAACTTAATCTGTTAAAGTGGTGCAACAAAGCTGTACAGCGATATTGCTTTACTACAAATTAGCCCCTATCTGCGGACCTCAATATGAAATCCACAGATAGGGTATTGAAAGGTTTATGACAGAACATAAATTGCCGAGGACTCTAAGAAAACTCTTGTAAGAAAAAGTTTAGTGTCACCCCACCAAAAGAATCTTAGCAGCATGAGCTAAACACTAAAATCAAATGAATATAATACATATTAAAGACGTAGCCACACATTTTCGAGAAACAATGGAATTACACAAAAGTGACTTCGGTGTGACATTTAGTAACTTTCCATCCGGTGCATGTGGTGACGCAACGCTAGTCCTCGGCACTCATTTAAAAGATATCAGCCTTGGTAAATTTAATTATATGGTTGGAAATTATCATGGCATTGAGGAAAACTCATGGAGCTCACATGTGTGGCTACAGTCTGGACAACTAGTTATTGATATCACTGCAGATCAGTTTCCAAATGTTGATGACAAGGTAATAGTTTCCAACAATTCAATTTGGCACTCTACTCTTAATGGTCGAGCACTACATTTGGCAGATTATAGAATTTATGATGCGAATACAAAATGCTCGCTTGAAAGAATTCACCATAAGGTCTTAGGATTTATTAAAAAATAAATAAGCTAACTAAAGGAAATTTTGAAGAACTATAACAAGAGCAGAAAATATCTATAAGAGATAAAAATCATCAACTTTTGCATTAAAAACAGTGGAATGGTAGATTTAGAGTTAATCACTTTATACACTCCAACAAAATAAAGGCTAAACACCAATGATCGTTAGACCCTATTTATTTCTTCGCTATACTTTATTCATGGCGACTTTAATTTCAATCTCTGTAATATCGGCCTGCGGCGGAGGTAGCTCCAAAAAAGTTAACTGTGATGACTTTGATACACAACCAGAAGCGCAAGCTTATTTCCTAACCAACAATGCGGAAAACTTGGACAGAGACAATGATGGGATAGCCTGCGAACATTTACCCGATGGTGGGCAGTCTAAAACCGCACAAGATCTAAACTATTTTATTGGAACGTATGTTTTACTCGGTGAATCCTGTGAAGAACAGCCTTGTAGTGCACAAGCATTAGGGCTAACTGTCAATTATGATAATAAGTTGGCTATATGCCTAATCGAGCCAGTTGAACAGAAGTGTGCGAGCACACAACTCAAAGTCACCGAGCCAACATTAGAAGGCTACCGTTTTAGATTCGATGAGGGTGAAATTCGATTCAAGCAAGATCTAGCAGGTCACGTTACTCTAAATTTGAACGGGGATGTGTATTACGGGAATAGAGAGAACCTTACTGATAAATTGTTATTTGGCGATACGTCACCAAACAATACTAATCAAAGCTCAAAATATGAAACCTATGTATTATCCTCTATATTAGGACAAAAAATAGAATGGGATAAAATTAGTGGAATGACGGTAAGTCATGACTAGCTTTGTTTAGAATAAACTTAATATTTTCGGAGTTTATGACTCTGCATTATTAACTGGAAAGCCTATCCCTCTTGTAATATTAATTACAAGAGGTATGAAGAAAGCCACTCAGTTTGAAGTCGTAACTAGCGCAGATTAGTGTGTGTTGTTTGGCTTCTTTACCGCGTTGCATTTTCTAAATAGTACATATCTTAGCGCTTGTGTCAGGCTCATTTTTGGATAAAAAGTCTCAGCATCATTCTCAGAAGATTCAAATAGCTCAGTAACAAGAGCCTCGGTATTTATACTTTCAGGTAATACACAAATATCTCCATGACTTGATAACCGTTCGCTCCTATAACCGAAATAGATTCCTCTGAGATGTGCTTGCGCTTGAAGACGTGAATTTTTCACTTGAATAGACGTTTCATTGTTCGTGACGACTTTTTTAAATCCCTCCAAAGTGAAGTCTGTATGAAAAAACTCTGCTCTGACAGCAACGCTATGCATCATTAATAAAACGATATAAAGACTTACATATTTCGTTTTTGTTATCATCTTAATAGGCTACATTGGGAATAATTCTTCTAAAGTATATTCCTCTTCAGGATTAAACTCACTTATTTTATTCTCTATTAAATCCACTAGAGAATTACTATTTTTAATGAGTGTCCGGATGTTTTCATGTACTAGTTTGACTGGGTTTCCTTCCAAGTCTAATCCTGCGCGATGCACACAATCATGCCTTTGTGCTACGGCTCGATATAACCACGCAGAGTCTCCAAAATCGATTGAGAGGACGTCCCGATACATCGGCTTCACCTTCGCTATGTTGTGAAACATCATTTCTTGTAAGTATGTTTTGATATCGGATCGGATATTTTCTTTTCTTGAATATAGCTCTTTTAATGAGAATATTCGTTTTGAAAAAACTGGATCACTTTCTAATAAGCGGCGCATATAATGGTCTATGGAGGTCGTTCGTTCAATAAAAGTAGCTGACAAGTATGCCTCTAAAGAGCCTACGACCTTCGCTAAAAGCATCACTAGCTTACTTTTTTCGTAATTGGGCTCTGATAATTCTAAATCTAGTAATTCACTTACTGTTCTTATGTTTTGTTCATAAAGATAGAGTGGTTTATAACCATTTACCGAATACATGTCTATTATAGTTGCGAAGTCTGGTTTGTTCTCATCTTCAAATTGTTTAGCTAGCTCATTCCAACCTGGCGACATTTCGTTTGCGTGCTCATCACCTAGGTGCGTCTTAATCCATTGTTCTTTTTCTGATAAGTACTTTATGTAATGGCTTTCCATTTAGCTCCCTTTGACACATCATAAGTGAGTGAATTATCTCTGTTTTTCAGTCTAACATGCTCACAAACTATCGATACTTTGTTAGCTTACAACAGTCCAATAAAAAAGCCCTGGCACAATAACTTGTGCAGGGCTTTCCTAGCCATGATTCGCACCATGTTCAGGTTTATCGGAGTATTGACTTAAACTCCAGCCATGTCATCTAAGTTGTTATTCTTCCGATTGTCAGGCGGTGTCCTCAAATGGGCCTTAGTTCCATTTTTTGGTCTCACCGAGACAGCATGTATTTGTCCCTTATCCGCCATGTTCATCGCTGTTTCTAGCGGCGTCATGGTTTTATTTCCGGCAATTTTCACGTGAGTAATATTGCCTTTTTTGTCAGCTCTAGCGTTAGTGATCTTCTTTTTCATCGTGTTACCCCTCGATAATGTTTAACCTCTTAAAGTGATTTATCAAATATATTATTGATTATTATCCATTGACAGAGTCTATTATATCAACTGGTTGAATATTGATCAAGCAACTACTACTTAAGTACTACTTAATAGTGAATTGTTTTCTCACCACCCTATGACCTATAAGGGTACTTATAGCACATAGGGTCACTGAATCATCGGCCAGTCGGGTAATCTATTGGTTATTATAATACCTATTATAGTAATCTATAATTTCTCAAGCATTTAGTAATCCTCGATAGGATTTTGTAGATCATCTAGTATTTCTTCTCTATCGCAGTGTTTCAAGAAGAAATATAATGAAGAGTCTATGATCTTAAGTATTTTTCCGCCTCTATCATAATCAACAAAAGGCGGCTTTATCTTTTTATTGATTTGATGCTGCGTGAGGTTGTGCAAAAACTTTCCTAGATCACCCGATCTCACATCATCAGCTCTATGATGAATTTTTCTAATTTCATCTAGTAAAGTTCCTCTTGAAAGACCTTTTTCAATCTCTTCAAAACTCTGGGTTAGTAACAGTTTTATAAAGTAGTAGGGAAAAGCTAAGGATGGTTTGCCACTTTGAACGCTAGTTTTCGCAATGATATCTACAAATGCTTCGAAATTTCGAATATGTCTAACACCGTATTCTGACGCCTTGTCTTTGAGTGTTTTATCTAAATGTTTCTGTTGAATTACAACAGCTTCCCCAGCTACAGTTTGCTCTATACCAGCGCTCAAGCAGCAGTGTTTACATATTTCCTGAACAACACCTATGCTATCAAATGAGTCACTTATTAATTGTTTTTTTACTAATGAAAAATCTACATTGAGCAACTTTTCTCCCTTGCATATGACTCTTTCAAAATCATTCGCTGACCAAGGTTCAACAGGAACTTCAGTTACTCGATCCAACAAGTCTCCATTAAACTGTACTAGCCTATTAGCTTCTCTCCATATCCCTAATACTATAAAAATCAAATGATGGTCCTGAAAAACACGTAAGTCGTAAGCTAGCTTATCCTGAACATCTATTTCAAGATAATGAAAGTTTTCCAAAACAATGTATTTGTCTATTCCACATTTTATTAATAGCTCAGATACATCCTGAGCTAAGGCGAGATTGTATTCAATATAATGCTCTTTAGTAGTTTCCTTCGCAGACTCTTTATCTGAGATCTCTGCCTTGGTATCAGTGTCGCCTATAAATGGTATCTTAATACTAAAACCAGCACTAATTTTTCCACCGTGTTCTTTACCGCTCTCAGTTGTTCCTGATTCAGTATATCTAATGTCTAATTGCCTCAAGACTGATTTGTAGATATCGATAGGTTGGGTCTGTGGTGAGCACTCAACCTTCACATACTTATCTTCGTCAAGATGTCTCAAGATTAATGATGTTTTTCCTTGCTTTGAAGATCCGTAAACAATTACTTCATTTCCATCAGTTATAGCATTTTTGAATTTTTCATCAACCGAATCTCTCTCTATATACGATTCAATTAACTTACTTTTAACACCAAAAACATCCGTGGTTTTGTGCATATCGATAGCCTCTAATAATTTGCCTAATGGTTACGAAAAATTTATACGTAAAACCCTATTATTTATTACTTTCTATTTCTTTTCTACTCTTATCTATGTCATTTAGTACTTCTCTTTTTTGCTCTTCATTTGCATCAGTGTAAATAATTGTCGTGGATGCGTCTTTATGGCCGGCAATTGACTGAGCTATTCTAACGGATTTACCTTGAGTGTGAATAATATGATCTATGACTGCTCTACGACCACTATGAGAACTCGCTTTCTCAATCCCTGCCCAACTTTTCAGCATCAATGCCATGTGACCTTGAAGCGTGTTAGGGGAGTAGGGGCCACCTTTTTGATTAATAAAGAGTGGGTCAGTTGGTCTAGTGCTTCTATCTTTTTCTAATCTAACTGACAAATATCTATCTAATGCAGAGCGGAGGTCTTCATGTGCAAGAGGTAGCTTTCTAGACTTACCTTTTCTTTTTTCAACGACTGGATAAAAGTCACGTGGATTTATTTCGATACCACCTTTGGCCATTTTTACAACGTTTTCTAGAATTTGATCAAACTCTTCACACTTAAACCTTACTGTGCGTCTTTGGTAGTTTGATTTAGAGCGATTCATTGCATCTGCGCCTTTGGTGTAGGCAGCGGGAAGATTCATAATTTTATGAATTTTGAAATCTTGTATTAAATTGGCTTTTGGTTTTGAAATCTCGCATACGTCCTTTAATTGAAGCAGGGCGATCTCCTGGACACGTAAACCGAGCTTAAAGCTGATTTGCATTATGGCGGAGTTTTTCTCAGGATGGCGATGTTGCTCAATAACATCGAATAGATGCTGCTGTTCCTCTAATGTTGGGATCGCTGCTTTGCCAGTTTTGACCGATTTAGGTGCCTTGGCAGCTTTATTTGATTTTGCCATTTGAGTGCTTGTTTGGCTGAGAATAGGGGTACCATAACATGAAAATATTAATATGTTATAATCTTATTTTAACGGATTATTGGCTTTTCGATACCAATAACTCTCTATAGAAATGCTCTTTCCCGAGTTTTTAAACTTATGACTCTGTATTCACGCTTGAAGCAATAGTTACTAGATGGGGTGCCTCCATTATATAGTTTGATGTTATCCACACGAAAGACGCGAGGTATGGCACACAAACAAGTATTTCGAAGTACCTGATTGTACTATTTCGCTTTCGTTTTAAAGCACTTACTCAACTCGTTCTCTTCAGGGTCAAAGGTAACTAACAGCTCCCGAGTAAGTTCTTTAATTTCAGGCTTAAAATCAAACCCCCTACTGTTTAGTCGGATTCAGTGGGTTAAAGAGCAGTTCGCATAGCGAATTCAAGGCTTACCAATTTTTTGCCCCAGACGCACTTAACGTAAAAGCCCTGCCATCGCTTAAAGTGGTACTTTCTAGACGATTAGTTAAACAAGCTAATCTTTCTTATATAAACTTGGATTGTTGGACTTCACTCTTCGTTCTAACCTACTTTAACTCAACGTACCGCGGCTAAATAAGTTTAGCTTTCATGTTCTGATAGAAAACATCATATTCTTCTTGTATTGAAGGATGATAATCACTTAGACGCCTTTTCTCATTTTCGATAACTTCACTCACCCTAAGTTTATCATTTAACAAAAAATGATAGCATGCTAATCTCTCCTGGTACTGCTGCAAAGGCCTGTATTGTGTTAACCCCTCTAACAAATCAGAGCGCTTGGCAAAGCGTTCTTCTGTTTTGAGAGAGATATTGTTCAGATACTCTTTGAAATAATTTACTTCTTTATCAATATTGCCTCTACTGAAAGTAAACTTAACAACCTCGTTTTCTTTGTCAAACCCGCCAATATTAGATGAAAAGCTTGGATACAAATATGGCTTATTTTTTTCTTCCGCAAGCTCGCAAAGCAGAGTCTCAAGATCTAGCCAACCAACACCAAACATTGGATTTATAGTAAGATGATCATCTGTCTTTTCTGACTCATTAAATCCGATTCTTAAATACAAACCATCGTCATATTTCTTAAAAAAAATTCCTTCCTTTTTCTTTGCATACCCGATTTCCTTAAAACAGGGAATACAAGTGAAGCTCAAGAGCTTACTCATAGATTCTAATTTAACTGTCATGAATTCACCTAACACCTTACCTCTAAAAATGAACAAACTAAACTCTTTCCAGACTTCAAACCTGCTTTCTCTGCATTTTTACCTCTAGGTATAATAGGCTCTTTTCGACCAATCGCTTCTTTAACTGCTTTTTGACCTTTACTCAATTTTGCATCACCAGTTTTCACTTCTACTAGGCCCATTTACCTCATAGCTACGTAAAGGGCCAACTTTCTAGGTATTAAACACAACTCTCAGCATTATAACGATTACGAACTGTTTTAATGGCGTCTGAAGTGACTAGTTTATCTGGCGGAAGATCTAAAACCACATTAATGATCTCCGACATAGCTTTGTTCGTAAAACGAAATCCGTTTGGTAAACTATTCATTTCGTCAAATTTACTATCGAATGCTAGCACAAAATCTTTAATGTCAGATGCTCTCCCATTTATCACGGCGTCAGGATATTCTTGATGTTTGGGAAGTGGTTGACAATCTTCAAAATCTGCAATAGCTTGAACTATATCTGCCCGACTAGGCCAATACTTGGAGTCATACTGGTAGCTTAGAGATTTTAGTTTTGGTGATAGGTGTGACTTATAGAGCCCGTTATTTTCGCAGGCTAATTCAATCATATCATCTACCGCTTGATAATCATGGCGTAAAAAACCAGATGATTCATAGAGCTCACTCTGTTTTCTGATTGAATTAGCGAGTTTTGCCGAAAGTGTGACTATTTCCTCATGGAGTCTCTGTAACTCTCGAAAATCCGCTCTAGCGTTGACGACATCAGCTTTGCAGAAGTCAGCACTCATCCATATTAGCTCCAGAATTAGCCAAACATAGCCATTATCCGGGGGATATCCCTCATATTTGTCCGAATAACCAAATTTCTCGACAATTTCGTCAAATACTATGGTTAATTCATCCGCTCTTTCGATCAATCTCTCCATGACTGGCCAATAAGTCATCCAAATATTGGAAGCTCTATTTTCTTTAAGCTCGCGAGCAATATAAGCTTTACAAAAAGCTAGTGAGTTTTCTTTTGGAAGGGTCATAGTTTGTCTCCTTAATTAATGAATAGAAACAGATTACACGACCACATAACCACACGCAGTATCTGAAGAAACACAGTTTTTACTTATTCAGATCCGATTTCTAGATCCTAATTGATTTTGATGAAAAGCCGGTAAACCGAAGACAGAACACCAGCCTCTCTTACTTTAACATTGAACTCGGAATGATTTATTCTCTTTGGATACTAGTTCAGTAGCGAGAACAAACTCACTGCTTAATGATTGATATTGAGCATCCGTTAGATCTGGCCAAGTTTGTTTGGCTAATTGTGATAGTGGTCCAGACTCGCTCATATGTGTTTTCAGTTTTTCACACGCCTGGTCATTCATATGTTTAGCCCGTCCTTCTAATGTGGTTACAAAATAGAGCTTATTTGCGTCCTCCGTGACTCTAAACCCTTGAATTTCGAATGGGCTTTTACCTACATTTTTATCTTTAAGCTTTTGAGTGAGAAGGAAAGCTCCGAGTTCCAACTGCATCTTACCTATATCATACTTAGATGCTGGCGTTTTCTTAAGTTCATCAAGAACTCCGGCATTGGCTCCAACTGAAAATGCTACCAAAAATACTATTGTTAATTTTTTAATCATGTTCCCTCCAAGTGGAATACCCGATGTTTTAGATTTTATTAAATAATATAGTTCTTTCCTGAAGTTAAGCTTAACGAGCTATCCGCTAAACGGATCCTATCTCGACAAACTTCTTAATCCTGTTTCTACAGTTGAGATGACATCTTTAAACATTTCTTCTCTTTGTGGAAGGGACTCCAATTTTCCTTTGTATAGTTCAGCCTCGAGTCTGATATTCCCTTGCATACTTATCAATACTATTTTTCCGAGGTCTCCGAATTCCTCATGTTCAAATGCATAGCACCGTCCTCGATGGTCATATCCTTTTCTAGCTGACACACCATCTGGTAAGTCATCTGGCGTTAACCGTTTCAGACCGGAAAACTCACCTTCAAATATGGGTAAGTCCTCCAACGAGTCTCGTTCTTGACCCAATGCTTCAAGACCATTGTTTGTACTTTCGGTGCTTTGAATTTTATTGATTACAGGTTGAGGACCAGAGTAAGTTCCTTGTTCCATTTCTCTAGTTCGTCTATTCATCACTTCCAAAAGCAATTTAGCTATCTCATGTGCATCTTTGAATAAATTTTCCTTTTCGTGCTCTGGAAAATAAGACCCGAGTCCTTTGCTCAGCATCACTTCAAAACAGTTGTCCGTTAAAATACTGCCATCCATTATTGTATCGCCTTGGCATCGGTCTCTATAACGTAAGAGCGTATCACCACACGCCTGTACTAGGGGTTGCATATTTTTATCAATCTCAGGATACATATCTTCTGCAATTGAATCATTTAAAACAAAACTGATACCGCTTTTTCTAAGTTCGAACCGAAACAAGAATATTGAAACATCGTTGCCAGCCAAATTTTTCATTGCTTATTCCTAAATTTAATTGTTTAGTTTAGCCACTAGTTTGTGGTCTATTTTAAATTACTGACTTTTATCGTTAATTTCCTTGAGAACACGCTGAACGGTACCGGTACCAACTCCCAGTTTGTGAGCGATCTTGAGCATTCCCATTGGAGGTTTAGTACTGCCTCGTAATTCCAATATTTGAGCTTCTATTTCTTTTGATATTTTAGCTCGGCCTAACTTGACTCCTTTTGCTTTAGCCCTCGCTAAACCAGCTTTGACTCGTTCTTGGATCATGGCTCTTTCGAATTCAGCAAAAACACCTAACATTTGAAACATGGCTTTGCCTGCTGGTGTTGTTGTATCTACGCCTTGTTGGTGCAGGTATAAGTCGCATCCAACAGTGTGAAGCTCATTGAGAAAAGCAACTAAATCTTGAACACTACGGCCTAGTCGATCTACAGACCAAGCTAGGACAATATTAAACTTTCGCCTAACGGCGTCTTTTTGCATCTGGTCAAACTCAGGACGTTTATCGCGTCCCTTTGCACCCGATATGCCTGCGTCTTCATAGATTTTATAAACCTTCCACTGCGACTGTTGAACGACTTTCATTAATTCGAGTAGCTGATTTTCAGTCGTTTGTTCACCGGTAGAAACTCGAAGATATATCGCAACCGTTTTAGACATCTAGATAACGTTTCCTTTATTCTCACATCGGATATAGAAGTTTATTATTTTAAATAACCTCATCCTCGAAGGCTTATAATTCAACAAAAGCCCTAATCTTTTTCTCCTCTATATTCGTTCTAACAAAGAACTCATTGACCAATGCTTGTACAACCGAAACAGACCACAGGGCACAACCGGAACTCATACATTTCATTGCAAGAAAGTCGGCACCATTATCAACAAATGGACTTGTACTAAACTTCCCTGAAAGATTAGCTGAAAGATCTTGTTGTTTTTGAGGTGTCGCTTCATAAGTCGGTTTAAAATGTACATAAAAATTTCGAAGCATTATAAGAGTATCAGCATTACAATAAATCTCTGAGCTCTTATCTAGTTTATCTGCACCAAGCATCTGTAATGCCTCTTGATACTTCCACAATATCGGCTTTCGTTCTATACCATTTTTTCCGTTTTTCCCCCAAAACTCTTGTTCGAAATTTGAGAATTGCGAATATAACTGTCCACGAGGATAAATATACAACTCGTTTATTAAGGCTTCGAGGGCCGCTGTAGCAGTTAGAATAGCTCCTGATACATAGCTCCGTATTTCACTAAAGAACCCAGAAAATTCTTCGCCTTTATGTCTTTTTTCAAGTTCTATGCTTAAATCACGAAATTTGATAGCGGAAGTCAAGTGTTGGTACGCAAAATTCGAAGTTACCGTACCTTGAGCGCTCATTGTCAGTCCTTGCATTATTAGCTCCAAGTTGATGGTTAAACTGTTCTCATAAAGTATTTTAACTTACAAGTTAAGAACACCTTAAAATAAATGAAACTCTCTTAAAAAGGACTTCTTATCTTGACTATTAAATTTGCGATGGCCTTCGAAATTTAGTGGTCTGTTTGTTTCCTCAAAAGCTGGACATATTACTCCCCAGTCAGAATTTCGCGCAAAATAAATAACAACATCTACATTGCTGCCTTTCCATAGATTCTCGACCAAATGGTCGTTCCCTTTAGCTTGAATAGTTTTGACTTGAATACGATAGAAGTTTGGTCCATCAGAGATAAGGATATCGGTTTGGTGGCCATGATCTAATACTGGTAAAAAGACTTGCCAGCCATCTTGCATAAGCCAGCTCACTACCATACTTTCGTAAGAGCAATTCTTCATTGCCTGGTGTGTTTTTATTTTGGTTTGAGTGAGGCGTCTTGGCATTTAGACTAGATTCCTTCCATGGATTTTCAAGTTGAAGTTCATTTTGTACATAAAATATGTGCTTACAGTATATTTGCCATATACATATGTCAACTGTTTATTGTATACCTTTTTAAAGATATCTCAGCCCCCGAAAACAGGGGATTCCGAGGTAGAGTTTTCATAGGGGTTTTCTGTATAGAAGATTTAGCCTGCTGCACTTCGAAAATCACGATAAGCTATTTGATAGTAAGATGCTATGAATATAAGAGAATTTGTTAACTGGAGCAGATTCAAGGAATGTTAATAGACCAACCTTAATAGTTTTAGTGTTTGTCACAAAAAAACTTGTTACCGACTAATTACTCCAATTTAAGTACAGCTGCTCATGATAATTTACTAGACTATTTGCAGATGAAGGCTTTTCATTCGTTAATATGGGTCGCTCAATTATTCTGTGTATGTTCTTTCCAGCTTTGCTAATAATGAATTGCTGTTATATTAGGGTTCATAAGGTTGTGATTTTACTACATGAAGCTTAACCTTTTTGGTTGTCTCTTTTTGCCCAATAGCAGAGTGCAAGAAAGGTTGAAGCTCCGTGTTTAGTTCTCGAAAAGAGTCCCACATGAGCTCAGAGGATGTGATAAGAAAATAGGTGTCGCTGCGAGAGTATGAACGCTGAGAATTCAGTTTGAACTTGATACCAAGAAGCCTTCTTCGCTGTTTGTGATTCGAAGAGTCTATCACATCATTCAGCAACTTCTCCCTCTCTTGCTCGAAAGCTTTAGGATCACTTTTATAAAGTTGAGCCCATTTGTCAAAATCGAATTCAATCTTCATTATAAAAAGCTCTTTGTTTAGTCATCTTTAAAGTGGCAAAATCTGGCTCGTTTATGATGCTGGGAACTATTGATGCTCAAGCTAGGACTCACCAGAGCATAGTCAACGAATTCGCCAAATTCTTGAGTTCCATTAAATTATTGCGTACTAACCCACTTTACACCCTAAACTGAGAGATCAAGTTCTGTTGTGCGTGTAGCCGATCTAAAAGCGTTTCAGCAAAGGTAACCGCCTCTCGTCCGTGTCTCTCGCTTTCTGATGATGTAGCGCTAATCGAAGAAATACTTTTATTGACTTGCTCAGCGACCACTGATTGCTCTTCGACGGCTGTGGATATTTGGATATTAAGATCCGCTAATGCGGAGACTTTCATATTGACCTCTCTTAAAGATTCTCCGGTTTCCGATGCTAGGCCGACGCATCTAGACGACAAATCATTCCCTTTAGTCATTGCGTTAATAGCAAAGTCAGACTCATTTCTTAACTGCTGAATTAGCTTACTAATCTCTTCCGTCGATTGTTGTGACCGCATCGCCAGGGAGCGTACTTCATCCGCGACCACCGCGAACCCTCGACCTTGTTCGCCTGCTCGAGCAGCTTCAATCGCTGCATTTAATGCCAACAAATTAGTTTGATCGGCAATTCCACTAATTTCACCCAACACATTTTCGATAGATTGCGTGCCCTCTATTAAACGGTTAATCGCTTCATCCACCTCTCCCAATTGGTCCGACAATTCGACGATAGAACTTGTTGTTTGAGTAACAATGTTTTGTCCTTCATTACTAATATCTAATCCTTGCTGTGAGGCCTGAGCTGCGTCAGATACTACTCGTGCTATATCTTGTACTGTCGCAGACATTTGATTAATAGCGGTCGCTATCTGCTCTGTTTCAACTGTTTGTTTTTGTAGAATAGTTGCAACACTCGTGCCCCTGTCAGCTGAAATTTGAGCTGAATCAGTAATCACTGTCGAATCGTCACTAACACGGCCGACGACAGCATTGATTTCGGCGCTGCGCATTTTCATGGACAACAATATACTGCCGATATCGTCGTTATTCCCAGAATACAAATAACTCATCAAGGGATTGTCAAAAATTGATTTAGCTTCTCTTACCGCCACTTTATAGTGAGTTCGCCAAGAGTAGAATATGACTGAACCGAGTAGAGAAAGCACACAGATTGGAACAGATGTTATAAAACTGCCGCTCGCGAGAATGACATTTACAATAGACAACAAGGTTACCATGAAGAGTATGACTTGCGTCCACAGGGTTTTATCTGTTTTGTTTTTGGCTGCCCTGGGAGTTTTATTATTGCAGAGTTGTGGGTATACACTATTCGCTCTATCAATAACGGCACTATCTGGATTGGTGCGGACCGACTGGTATTCATATATTTTACCAGACTTATCCTTAATCGGAGTGACGAAAGCATTAACCCAGTAATAGTCTCCATTCTTGCAAAGGTTTTTGACAGGGCCCATCCAAGACTTGCCTTTTTGTATCGTTGCCCACAAATCTTTAAAGGCCGCTTTAGGCATGTCTGGGTGTCGAACTTTATTATGAGGGCTACCTTTTAGTTCATCTAATGAATACCCTGCGATTTTACAAAAGCTTTCATTCGCGTGTTTAATTCTGCTATCAGTGTCTGTCGTTGAAATTAACACCTCAGACGCACCAAATTTTCTTTCAATAGTCAAAGTATTCCCCTTTCTCCAAAAATCAATATTTTCTTCTATTTAGAATAAACTATAGCTGGTTTTATCGGTTTTGGAGATATTTTGCGCTACTTCGGTTGAAAAGAGCGAGGTTTAGATGTTGTGAATAGAATCGCGCTAAGCCCTAGCGGGTATTTCTGTCAATTTAGCGAAATTTGTCTATTGGGATGCGCTTACTCATATCCAGATCAAACAACCCATAAGGATTAACGTGAGAATAGAACAGAGGACAGAGCGCTCGATAGTCTTCGTCAGTAAATATATTTTGCCAGTGCTCTTTAGATGTCACGTTTTGAATCATTAACGTATTCACATAAACGAGACACTGTTGAACCAAGTGCAAAGCTAGTACAGAAAGCTCCTGATCTTCTGTACGATTAGATGCTACTTCGCCGCCTTTACCAAAAAAGATGAAACTGTTCGCGCCGTTCCAGTTTTCTACAACATTTAACCCTGTATGGATTTCCCGTCGGATTTCTTCGTGCTCAATATAGTCACAAAGAAATGTGGTTTTGATCACTTTCCCTAATTCGGCCAAAGCTTTGTATGTGGGGTGCTGTACGTTGTTACGAGTGAAGCGTCTTAAAATCGATTCTGGATCGGCGGTTCCTTGCTTTAGAGCCGCAGTGTACTTAATAATTTGGTCGTATTGCTCAGCAATAATTTTCCAATCAATCGGCCTTGTCAGTATTAGTTGGATGTTTTCAAACTGTCCAGATAAACCGGTGTCAGGTACATAGAGCTTTTGTGAAGCGATATTTTTGAGTCGTGGCATTAAATTAAAACCAAGCATATGGCTAAATGCAAAGCCAACTTCAGACTGCCCATGACTATCAACATAGGCTTTATCAACTGACATCTCTGTACAGTGACGAAGTACACCTTCAATCATTGAAGCGACCTCCGAAGAGGAACACCGTTTGAGTTGAGAATAAATGCAGGTACTTTTCTTCTCAACGTGCCAGTAGATCATAACGCCTCGACCTTTATAACGAGCGTGCCACTCGGCAATTAGATTTTGGTCCCATGCCCCTATTTGGGTAGAGTCAGACGCACAAGCAGTTGTTCCTTCTCCCCAAATTCTTGGATCTCTAGCCTCAAATGTAGCATTGACAATCTTGGCGATAGCGCGACGAAGCGAATATTTGTTGATGTAGATTTGCTTTGTGCGTGATAACTCCTTATAGTTGATCCCATGCCTGCCAGCACTGACTCTTTTTAAACCAGCATTAGTTCCAATTCCGAACAATCCCAATATTAAGCGTTTTTGGAGTTCCTCGCGGTCAATTCGCTCACTGGTTCGTTGTGTTTCAAAACAGTCGGTGAAATTGATTTGTAAATCGGCCTCTTTCAATATGTCTAACAAACTTGTTGATGGCCATTGAGTTTGTATTTCACCTTTCATTCGATTAATATTCTGCGGTTCAGGCTGTTCACTGAGGGGCGTAATACTAATTCGGTTTTTATCGGTATTTCTGAGCCTAACATTTTTATTCTTTGGCATTGATTGATTGAGACTATCTAATGCGCTGAATAAAGACTTCTTTAGACCTTCAACAAAAACATCCGCATCTTGGCTATGCCCGAGGTCTTGATAATAAAAGTCTCTATTTTCCGAAAAATCTTGTGGTAAGTCTTCGTCCGGATTTCGGAACCGGTCGGCACCGTCAACCCATATTTCTTTACAACGAAGTTTTTCACGTAAAGATTGAAGCACGCAGATTTCGTAGTTAATTCGATTAATTTTTTCTCGACCTTTTTTGTCGATCTCAATAACCACATCTCTCCATTTAGGCTGTATTACACCGTCCACCGGAATAGCAGCATCGAGATCAAAGTAGTTACGCGTTGAACCTTGATGGTCTTTGATAAACTGCCATGCATCGAGAACAGGCTGGTGCATTTCATTGTTAGAGCGAAATGGAAGAGAATCTATAATCTTTGGGATCATTCGCCTGTAGTGGCCGCTGTAACTGGCTCTTATCACTTTATAGACTTCATACTTGTAACCTGGTCCATTTGATTTATATTCTTTGATTAGATTATCTAGAGTGCTTTCATTAGCAATGGGAAATATAACATCTTTAATCAGACCTTGCGGTTGCTCGAGCGCTGCGTCAGCAATCCGGAATAGAATGTGATTCTTTCCGTAGACCTTTTTAAAGTCTTTCAGCAATGTCTTTTTAACTTTATTGTCAGCCCTGACAGAAAGGCGGTGAACAATTTGGATTAGCAGCTCAACAAGTCCATCGATGATTTCAGCTTTCCTCAAATAAAGGAATATTGCGACTAAAGCATAACGCGTAGTGGGCGGATGTCGTTTTGTTTCCCACGCAGACTGACTGGCAACTCGCATTTTATAAGCCGTCAAAGTTTTCGAATTTATTTTTTTGAATGGTATATCAGGTAAACAAAGTGAGTTGATGTATTGAAGCTTTTCCGATTCTTTGACTACGCTGTCTAGACCTATTTTGCCTGGGTCAGCCTTCATCATCGTAAAACTAATTTTTCCGGTACCACGTTCTTCTGATAGAAATGCATCTATTTCTTCAATACATTCGCCTGAAAGTGCATTGGTTATTGACTCAAAAGAACGTTCTTCATGCGCGTTTATTGCAGTTCTAATGAGCCGCTCGAGCATGAGTTCAGTCGGCAATACTAGTTTATT